>Ga0256406_1000503_pt1 | contig 70993 bp, 56 predicted proteins | sample RumenRJG_03DNA_FD_185986 | JGI IMG/M metagenome (GOLD analysis project Ga0256406, IMG submission 185986) | Bovine rumen microbial communities from Lethbridge, Alberta, Canada - RJG_03 | ecosystem: Host-associated > Mammals > Digestive system > Stomach > Rumen | place: Canada: Alberta | collected... | reverse complement strand
TGCAGCCGTCCTCTGCTGCGTAATGACAGCAACAGTGTTTACCGCATGTGGTGATGATGACACCAGTTATCCTGCTACCTACAAGTACGATGTAGTAGTAGCTGAAGCGTTTTTTAATTCAGAACAATACAGTGAGGTTAAAACTGTCGAGGCTGCATTCAAACATGCTATCGGTGCAGATGCTTCCTATTATGAAATGCTCAAGAATCCTAAAGACGCAGAGATGAAAGCTGAATGTGAGGCTGTAAGAAAACAGTATGAGAATACTGTTCAGTTCCCCTATCTGAAACTTGGACTCGTCCGTACTACAGCTACTGCTGAACCTGGAAAGGTAGATGAAAAAGATACGATTGCTACCTATGAGTTGGGAAAAGCGCTTACAACGGCATATGTTACCTATTACTATACTTCTAACAAGGATGAGGCTTTTGCGGCTTTGGCAGCGATGAAGGACTCTCTTGGCAATGAAGTGTATAAAGAAAGGTACCAAACACTTGCTAAGCTGATTGGTAGCAAATCTCTTAAATCTCCGTTTGAGACGGCACTTGGAGGGTATATCACGAGACACCTTCCTGATACACAGGCTAATACAATGGCTATTACTCATATATGTGACAGTATTGCCCAAGCTCATGAGTCAGATGTGTTGGCCGTTGATGCAACAGTTCTTGTTGGTAAAGTGGGTCTCTTTGATGCTCCATCCAATGCTGTTCTTGTCTGGGGGAAGACTTTCCATGCGAAATAAGTCATTTACATCATAAAGAAAGAAGTCTGGAGGCATCCAGACTTCTTTCTTTATATCTGCTTATTTTTTTTATTTCACTTGTGTGAGATACCAACGTACAGGCCAGTGGAGTTGTTCACCAGGCTGAAGCAGTGTATAGGCACCCTGACTCTCCAACTCGATATAGGTCTTTCCGCGGTTTACGTAGATCTGGATTTCAGCCTCACCGGGTGCTGCCTCGCCAGGTTTCAGGTCTTGGAATTTCTTGGTCAGTGTCAGCCCGTTAGCGGTGTATGACAGCCAACCAGTGCCATTGGCATTTACTTTCCTGTTCTGAGGCGCCTCATCAGTTTTGTACCATGCTACACCGTTTTTCTGCTCAAAGGTCATGAGACCTACAGGCCAGATACTGTCAATGGGGGCTTCAAAGCCAATCTGTCCGTCGCCATTGGATACGCGTGTAATCTCCCAAGGGGCTACACGACGGGGCTCCGTGCCTTCGTTCTTAATGGAATATGTGATAACTATGGCGCCGTCTTTTTTATCCACCTGAAAGTCTTTGCCCACGCTGAGGCCCAGGCGCTGAGACACAGGACTGGTGATAAAGAGATGATTCTCTTCTTCTGTGTTGACGGAATAGGTCTGTTTATCGAATTCGGGTACTGGTGGCCAGTTCCATTCCTTTTGTGGTGAAGTCCAGAATGTACTGCCGAAGGATTCGGGAAAACGCGACTGTGAGATAACTTCCTGATCCTTATACTTCAGAGAAAGAATCTTGCCGCCTTTTGTGATGTTGACAGTCATTGTGACATCACCATTCTTAAGGGTGAATACTTTGTCGTTGTTCTCCTGAGCCGATGCCGTGAAGACTGTGCATACGCATAAAATAGTTAATAGAATTTGTTTCATCTTTTATGGTCTTTTTTAGTTATACGCCGCAAAGGTATGAAATAATTGATAATTTACAATTGATAATTGAAAAATATTTTTTATTTTTGCAGTCGCGAACCATTAACTATTAAATAATTAACGCATATTATGATGAAAAAAGCATTCTTACTTTTGACGTTGACACTCCTGACGGTATCAACAACACATGGCAAAACAGCCCGCCAGTTTACACTCAACCTAACGGACGATGGGAAGGCACAGATGGTGTGCTTCCTGCCTGAGACACCTAACGGAAAGGCTATCGTGGGTATTCCTGGTGGCGGTTATTCTATGTTGTCAAATACTCATGAAGGTACACTGGCTCATGAATGGCTCAACGAGCAAGGTATTGCCTATTTCGTAGTAAATTATCGATTGCCTAATGGCGACCGTACCATTCCTGTGGGAGATGTGGAAAAAGGTTTCCGCATTGTGAGAGACTCTGCACAGGTTTGGGGTATCAATCCAGAGAAAGTGGGCATCATGGGATTCTCTGCCGGCGGCCATTTGTCATCGGTCATCTCGACACACTCCCCCAAGGAGGTACGTCCTAACTTCACCATCCTGTTTTATCCCGTTATCTCGATGGACGAGAATGTGAGTCATAAGTGGTCGTGCAAGAATTTCTTAGGAGAAGAGGGACAAAAAGACTCTGCTCTGGTGCGCGATTTCTCAACACAGAATGCTGTGAAGAAGGGTGAGACACCTCCCGCCATTATCATCATGTCGACCGACGACAACCTGGTGCCACCGGTGACCAACGGACTTGAGTACTATAAGGCCATGAAGGAAGCTGGCAATGAGTGCGCCATGATGATCTATCCCAACGGTGGCCATGGCTACGGTTTCGGCAACTGGTTCAAATATCACGACGAGATGCTAGCCACTCTTGGTAAATGGCTGGATGCACGATAAATCAGAAAATCCCGAAAGGCAATCTGCTTTTCGGGATTTCTTTTTTATCGTAAATGCTTAGAGTTTCCACTCATTCTGCCAGCGGACAACGGGCTTGCCGTTCTCAAACTCAATGGGCAGCCAGATGTAACGGGCATCAATGGGATGGCGAGGACGCCAGATGTCGGCCATGAAGATATGACGGCCATTATCGAGCGTGAGCACATAGGTACTCTGTCCTTCGAAAGTCTTATCGGCCTTCGGACCGCGACAGGGGTTTGGATGCTGTGTCCATGGGCCCCAGATGCTGGGAGCCGAGAACATGCGAGCCTCGTTAGGTGCCCATCCGGTACAGCCTGAGGTAATCATCCAGTAGGTGCCATTGTGCTTAAAGATGGCAGGTGCCTCGTTCTGTCCGCCAGGAGCTACGCGGGTATAGCGGCCGGTGTGGTGCAGATAGTCGTCGGTCAACTCGGCTATATGGAGTGTGAGGTTCTCCTCCGATGAGAAGATATGGTATGCCTTACCATCATCGTCGATATAAAGAGTCATGTCGCGTGACATCTGGCCAGTGGCGAAGTCGCGCTTCAGGATGAGCCCCTGATTAACGGCCTTGCGCCAGATGGGCGTCCACCATTCCTTGAAGTTGTCTTCGTTCAGAGTGTCGGCAGTAGTGATATCCTGTACTTTGAACTCCACAGGCCAGGTACCGGCATCGGCACGCTGTGAATACAGGAACTTATAGGGACCTTCGGGGCGGTCGGCCACGGCCACACCATAGCGGGCCGCATCATAGCCACGACCCTTCAGCTCGAGGTGAAACCACATGCAGAACTTCTTCGTCACAGAGTTATAGATGACCTTGGGACGCTCCAGGATACAACCGCGCTCAATATCGTGGCCACGTTCATCGCTCACGCTGAGAGCCACACCGCAGTTGCGCCAGTTCACCAGGTCCTTCGAAGCATAGCACATCACACCTACCAGTGCATCGCTGGTACGTTCGCTCTTATGCTCGCCAAACCAATAGTAGGTGTCGCCATACTTCATCACACCACCGCCATGGGCGTTGATGTGGCGTCCCGTATCGTCGCGCCACAGCTCACCAGGACGGATCGTCTTTTGTTGCTTGCGTACCTGTTGGTTGTTCCAATACTGTTCCAGACGCTTGGCCTCGGCCTTGGTGATATGAATGACAGAGCCGTGCTTGGGCGACACGAAGTTGGTCATCTTCATCTTTCCATCGCCAAAGTGGCCCAACGGCGTAAATGTCTTGAAGTCGGAGGTCTCTACAAATCCAAAGTTGTTAGGACGGATGGAATAGATGTCATACATCACAACCCATTTGTTCTCACCGATTCGTTTCCATACGTTAGGTGCCTCACAACCCGTGCGCTCTGTATCAATCTGCTCAGCATGGTAGTCGTCGAAATGATTAATCTTGTCGGATATCATATATTTGATGCCACCAGGATTCTCCTGTGATACGTAGGTCATGAAGTAGCGACCGTCGGGCATTGGACAGATATCGGCATCGAGCACCTGAATCGTTGTGTCGGGGTATTCAAAGAGCAACTGAGGCTCGGTCTCGAGGGTCGTAAAGTCCTCGTTAGCATAACTGTAATAGAGTTTTGTGCGACCGCCAGCCTTCTGACGGATGGTGAAATAGACCATCGGTTTACCCACGGCAGCGTCCCAAATAGTCTGCGGTGCCCAGGCACAGGCTATCTCGCCGAATCTCTCAGGGAATAGTTTATCTATACGAGCTACATGGTGAGTCCAATGTATCAAATCATCGCTGGCCATCAGTACCAGTCCACGATTGTTGCCCCAGCCGTATGCCTCGGGACGCTCCCATTGTGTGGTGCGGATACCTTTCTGTTTGCCAAAGATATGCAAGTCGGTCATGGCGATATAGAATTTACTGTTTGGTGCGCGATAGATATGTGGATCGCGGATGCCATGTTGCTGGGCAATCGAGTCGCCAGAGATAATTGGTTCGGCATTATTTACTGCGGTAAACGTATAGCCATCGTAGCTGATAGCCATGAACAGACCATGGGTGGGGTCACTAAAGTAGGTGAAGAGATAGGCGCCCATATCCTTTTCTGTAAGCACCTTCTTTGGCTTAGCAGCCGATGTATGTCCTGCAAGGAATAATGATGCAAATACTAAAAAGAGAATTCGTTTCATATTCTATGTCTTATGGTTTTATTATGAGTTTGTCACCGCTTAGATCTACATTGAAGAGATGGGGAATGCGCACGGTGCGACCGCGGTCGTCCTTGGAATGGTGGTGTACTGACATCATCCACTGACCGTCGAAGCGCTGGAAGAGCATGGAATGCCCAAAGCCTGGAGGCGTGATGGGATTGGGCTCCTGAATCCAAGGACCGTCGAGGGTACCGCTTTCGCTGTAGGCTACTCCCTGTGTATAGACATCATAGACCCATGAGGTCCAAACCATGCCGAGTCGGCCTGTGGCGGTACGGAAGAGATAAGGTCCATCGGTCACTTTGTTCCATGTTATTTCGCCTTTGTCGTTCTTCTCCCTGCTCCAGGGGGAATCGCTGGCACGGAAGAGCACCTTCGGCTCGCCTATGGTACCACTGAGGTCGGACTTCAGTTCTATCTTTTCCATCGTGCCGTTCCAGTTCTGCAGCCACTCACCACAGAATATCATATAGGGCTTGCCGTCGCTATCCTTCCAGTAGGTGCCGTCGAGCGTAGGACGATTGGCTGGCAGATAGGTAGCATCACCAAAGGTACGATAGGGTCCCATGGGATTATCTGCACGGAGTACCTGCGAGGCACGTCGTTCAATGACATTACCGCGCACCGTATCAATTTTTACTTCTTGGTTTGTAAATGTAGCAAAGTAGTAATACCAGCCATCGCCCGTCTGATGCAACTCGGCTGCCCATATCATTGGGCGCGGTCCCATCCATGAGTTGGCCTCAAATTCCGTCACACGGAATGGTCCTTCCCATAGCTTCAGATCGCTGGAGCGCCACATCATGCCACCCGTACCCGTCATATAGTACATCTTTGTTTTCTGGTCGGCCAAGATAGCCGGGTCGCTCAGACGTATCGAATCCAGTGGGATATTTTTTCGAATGCGAATGTTGCGCTGTGCAGATACCGCCAGAAGACAAATGGTTGCAAACAGGCTGATAAAGAGAGTTCTTCTCATAATAGCTTATTTAATAGAATTTTACGACATCGTCCAACTGCTTATGACGGGGCAGTACGGGTTGATTCTTGCGATAACCAAGGGCGATGACGGCCATGATAGCCTCGTTTTCCGGGATGTTAAAAAGAGAGCGGAGCTTGTTGGCATCGCGCATACCCATGATGAGTGTGTCGAAACCCATGGCGCGAGCCTGCATGATGAGATAACAGTTAGAGAGACCGTTGTCGTAGGCACCCCAGCCGTCGCCTACCTCATTGGCAGGATTGCCCTGGAAAAAACCACTCTTGCCACGTTCGAAGGTGGATACGATGAGTACGGGTGCTCCCTGCACATTACGTTTGTTGCCACCGATGAGCTCCTGCACAGCAGCGAGTTTTTCGGGTGTCATCGCCACGTAGTATTTAGAAGGCTGCTGATTGGCCCACGAAGGAGCCTCTTGTACGGCCTCCATCAGCGTGCGCACCTCCTGTTCGGAGATTTTCTTTGTGGCATCATAACTACGAATGCTGCGACGGGTGGTTAATACTTCATCAAATGATGGTGATTTCTTCTCTTGTGCAACGAGTGGTTGCATCAGCAATGCAGCAAAGGCTGTCAATAATATTTCTTTTCTCATATTTCTTGTTTATTTGAAAATCTTTTGTGCGAATATCGTTAGGTAGATGCGCCAGTTGCGCCAAATGTGACCACCGTCGTTCTCGTAGTATTCATAAGGGTAACCCTTAGAGTCGAGATATTTGCGCAGGTCGGTATTCTGTTGCATCAGAAAGTCGTCTTTGCCAATGCCAATCCAGTATAGCTTGGGTTTTGAGTTGAAAAGACGTGCCATCTGTGCGTCATATTCGGCATTGGGTTTTGGAGCCTGACTGTTCAGCCATCCACCAAGAGCCATCATTGTAGCAGCTGACTGTAAACCGTAGTAATCGAATTCTTCTGGATAAAGACGTGAGATTCCAAAGGTGTGGCCGCCCCCCATTGACAAACCTGTAACGGCACGGCCAGAGCGTTTGGCAATGGTCTTATAACGACTGTCAATAGCACGGACGATATCCATAAAACTCTCTTCCATTGATGCTTTGGCAGGACGATTTTGGAAGGCGTTGCCATCGGGCACGTACATTCCCTCGTGCCACCAGCCAGGAGCCGCATCACAGGTGGGGTTGCCATTAGGCATCACAACAATCATCGGCACACATTTTCCTTCGGCAATGAGGTTATCCATAATCTGCGAGGCACGCCCCAGGTCGCCCCATGCTGTCTCGTCGCCACCCCATCCGTGAAGCAGGTACATTACGGGGAAACGCTTCTTTCCGTCGTAGGCAGCTGGCAGGTAGACTGTCATGCGTCGCTGCTGACCAAGTGTGGGACTGTCGTACCATACGCGAGACAGGGTGCCGTGAGGCACGTTATTTACGGCATAGGTATGTCCTTTGTCCTCGTTGCTCTTGGATACAATAAAGATATTGCTCAGTGTGTTGATGTCGCGGTTCACGTAGCTGTTGGCAGGATCTACAATACGTTGACCGTCAACGGTGAAACTGTAGGAGTATAGCTCGGGTGTCAGCGGATCCGTTGTCACAGTCCATACACCATTTTCTTGTTTCGTCATGTCGAGTCGCTTGCTGGTGAGTTCATCGAAATCACCGGTGACGCTGACCTTTGTGGCAGTAGGATCAAAGAAGTTGAAAGTCACCGAGCCGTCTTGGTGGATGACGGGCGATTTCACGTTTGGCCGACGGCCCAATTGTTGTTGTGCCATGCTGCTCATTATCATGAGACAGCTGATGATTAATACTGTTGTTCGTTTCATATATGTTTTTGTTTGGTTATAAACGTTTCCATGTAGCGTGGAGGTGATGCAGCATAGTGGTACTTTCACCGCAGGAACCGGTATGCTGGATGTGGATGCCCCCAAAGGGATTGCTTGTCACGTGTGACTGCAGGTCAACCTGATGGGGTAGGGAGGAGTCGGCAGGTTTGGGTGTCTTTGTTTCTACATGGGCTCTTAATAACCCGTTGGAGTAGTTGAGGCTAATGGTACATCCTGTGCGGTAACAAGTGGAGCTGATGGCCTCGGTCAGAGGAGTAACCTGTCCGTCTTTGTATTCAACCAGGAGGAAGTCCACTGCCTTGGCGTGTTTCACGGTGCGGATGATGCGCAGACCATAGCCAGTCAATGTCTTCGTGTCAAATTTCAGGCAGACATCCATATACTGTCCAGTGGCAGAACCGAACCCCTGACCGGCAGTCTTGGTTGGGTCAACGGTTAGTGTCAGTGACATGTTATCATAGCGTCTGTTTGCTGCTGTGTACATCAGGCGAGCACCTCGTTGTGCTTGCAAAAGACCTTTTCCTATGGCACCGTTGAATCCCTCGCCATATTCCCACATCGGTTTCATGGAATTAAAGGACCAGTCATAGTCAGATGTGTCGATAGGTTTGTGGCCGTCAACGGTCCATAGTCCTTCGGCTATAACTGGTTGCCAGTCGCAATACAGCTGACTGAAATCTGTGTCAAGGCTGTCTTGTCTGGACGTATGTCGCACTTTGACTTGACACTCAATAGGTGCGCCATAGTCGCTTCGTTTCTGTTTTGGAAATAGTACAGCTCTCAACGTGTGTCCTTTATCGGCCTCTTGAAGTAGGTAGATGCCATTTGAACCGGTATTGGTTGTTGCCACGGGAATGCTATCTCTATACCAGATGATGCGGGAGTCGTCAGCCGCTTCTTTCGTATTCAGAAAATAGGTTAGCACAGCCCTGTCTTGAGTCATAGTGAGGCGTGGGTTGCATACTGTTGGTGGTGGCAGTTGAGAGGGTTTGATAGTCAGATAACAAGCGGCTTCCCGTCCATCGGTTGAGGTGGCGATAACGCAACAACTGATAGTCTCGTCAGTGCTATTGATAGGGATTAACTCGATTGTTTCTGCATCAATGTGTTTCATTACGACGTATTTTTCAAAACCTTCCTCTATCCGCCAGGAAACTATTTCGTTGCAGGATAACCGCAGCGTGTCGTGACCGGTTTGAAGCGTGCTTTCATGTTTGTTGATAGCTAAATAGGGGGCTTCTCTCAGTGTGTTATTGAGAAAAGAAGGTGATAGCGTATTCTTTCTTTGACGGTTGCCGATGATGTAAGGCTTCCCATTAAGCGTGAAATGATGCTGGTAGCAGCGAAGCCAGGGTTGTGGGTAGGCTGTCCAACCGATATAGATGCTGTCTGAAGGAGCATGGTATCTGCAGTCAATAAGTGTCAAAGGCCCGCCCTGTTTGCAGAAATACATCTCGCGATTGCTTGTTTTCACGTTGAAGTCGCAATCTACAAACATCGCTCCCTTGTTGAAAGTGCTCCAGAAGGGCTTCTGTCCGTAGAGGTCAATGCTGCAGTGACGATACACGGCGGTACCGTTCATGGCGTCGTCGGTACATTCGAAATGACAGTTCTCGTAGTAAGAGTGCTCAGCACCGTTCAGCGGGTTCAGGTTCAGTCGACTGATGAAGCGCACGTTGCGAGCCATGAGCCACTTGCCATGTACATAGCCAACATGTGCCTGTGTGATGGCATCGCTGCGTTTTTTACGTGCGAGCGTGGGGTTCAAAGGGTAATCAAGGTCAACATTACAGAAGTTACCCATTGTGAGGTTTTCTACCCAAAGCGAGTCGCAATGAATATCAAACATGGTGAAATTGCCTACAGCTCCCTGTGTCTGTCCACGAGCAGAAGCTAGCACAATATTTCGTGCATCGGTATCGAGCCCGATGAGATGCAGTATCTTACCCCTGATAACACAGCCAAATGGTTCGCGTCCATTCTCGCCATGCACTACTTCTGGAATATCGGGATTGTCTATCCAATAGACACCAGGCTTAATATATAGTGTAGTGGTATCCGAGAGACTCTTTAACATCTTATGGAAGTTATTGAACATGAATGGACGGTTGGCTACCTCACTATCACTGAGCGAGGCGTCGAGCAACAAGTGATTCTTATCCAGTTGTATGCCATTATCATGCGGTGTGGCAGACATCTCCGATAAGGCATCAAGCCAACAGAGGAAAGCTGCGAGGGAGGCGTTCCAGTTGATGGCAATCTCGTTAGAGGCATACGATTCCTCGTTGTCGATATACGATTCATCAGGGATATTTGACGGATAGACGGTATTGTGCATGTCTTTTTTGTCCTGTTGTCCAGGGTTCGGACCACCAACCAGCATGCCTGGGAAGGGCATTTCTATGCCGTCGGCCGAACTGATACGGTGATGGGGGTGCGTCGGACTTTTGTCACCAAAGCCGGTGACGTAACAGTAACCAGTTGCGTTGCGTCCCAATAGGTAGTCGGCATTTTGAAGTGCGAAGGTGCGATATTTAGAATTACCTTGTATCTTGTCGGCATAGAGCAATGCCATGGCCTGACAGCAACAGCGTTCTGCCAGACAGCCCCATCCAAAGTCACGGGCGTTGTTACCAAAAGGCGACTGAAACGAAGATTTCTCAACATCTCTGATGGCATTCTTGCAATAGTCCATGAGTTGATGAAGCATATCGTTGTATAGAGGTGATGCTTTTGCTGAAAGCCATTCGAATGCACCGAGTGCGGAAACATTTCCCCATGATGGTGTGTTGAACCGTTGAGGCTGGTTTTGCTGTGCATCTTCAAAATACATCTGCTTGTGGGTTAGTCGATAGAGGGCAGACGCTGCCCAGAACAGCTCATCACGTGAATTGAAATCGGCATAAGTCCCTGTGGTGATTTCCGGATGGTGTAACTGGTCTTGACGATATAGTGCTGTAGGGTGTTGCTTCGCCCATTGATAGGCTCGTTCTGCCATGATGGTGGCTTGCTCTGTGAAACCCGGATAATCTTGTTGGTAAGGTTCAAAAAGACGCGCGGCGTCCGCCATTACTGCGGCAAAGTCGAGGGTGGCAGTTATGCTCTTGGCCACCACGTAGCGTGGTTGCCTACATGCTGTGGGCATAATGAAACCTTCGAAATTGGGGGTCGTCAGCTTGTGATATACACCGCCATCGTCTGGGTCCTGCATGGTCTGCAACCAACGCAGGTTGAACATCATTTCGTCAAGCAGGTCGGGTGTTTGATTATGACTCTCAGGAATCTCCGTATTTAAATTGGTGAAGTAGGTTGACTGTTGTTCGTATGCAGCAAACATCAGTCCGATGCTGAAAGCGGAGTTGACAACATATTTGTTGTAATCACCCGCATCATACCAACCATAGGGAGAACTGATTACGGTGCCGGCAGGACGTTTGTCGGTGGCAGCTGATGGGTGAATAAGTACCAATGTGTCGGGGTGTCCTAGGGGACGTTTGTAAATGCCGCCCTGTTCGATGGGTATCCCAGAACGTATAAGATAGAACAGGCGTAAGGATGATTTGGCAATATCATGATAAGGATGGTCCGATACCTGGATGCTGCATCTTTCTTTGCCGATGCTAATCTGATAATTACCAATGGCTGTCAGTTCACCAAGATTGACAACATAGCGGGTCTTCCCCGAAAGGGGTGATACAGCTTTCCGAATACTTGCAGGTTTCAGCGTTTTCCCCTTAGGTGTTTTGATTTTTAATTTGTGTATGGAGGCTGTATCCTCTACAACAATGAATTTTTCTTGCTGCGGATAGCAGCCCACCTGGTTATAACGTATCTGCCCCCGTGTCTTTGCCGGTAGTATTATGAGAACCGCGAGGACAGTTAGTAAAACGATTTTTTTCATTGTTGTTAAGCCAATCTTTATAGTTTAGTTTGCAAATTTACAAATATTCTGTAATATCTTATTGTTTGTTTGTATGATTTATATAAGGAATAGCGTTTTTTAACAGTATAGATTCCTATGTACTCTTTAAATAAATCAATCAAATAGGTCGTGTGTCATTTTTTCTGATATTTTACCATGATAATCCAATAAAAAGTGTTACCTTTGCACCCAATTTTTAATTTTTATATATTTATATCCCTTTTTATATGCGTAACGAATGGCGTGGTTTTAAAGGAACCAAATGGACAGAAGAAGTTAATCTTAGAGATTTTATTCAGAACAACTACACAGCTTACGAAGGCGATGAGTCATTTTTGGCCGAGCCTACAGATGCCACCAATATATTGTGGGGACGTCTGCAGGAACTGCAGAAAGAAGAGCGTGCCAAGGGTGGTGTGCTCGACATGGAGACCGAGATCGTCTCAAGCATGACGGCCTACGGCCCTGGCTATATCGACGAAAGCAAGAAGGACCTGGAAAAGGTAGTTGGTCTGCAGACCGATAAACCCCTGAAGCGCGCCTTCATGCCTTTTGGTGGCATCAAGATGGCTGAGCAGGCTTGTACTAACTATGGCTACAAGCCATCAGAGAAGCTGCACGAGATTTTCACCAAGTATTGCAAAACCCACAATGATGGTGTGTTTGATGCTTACACCGAGGAGATGAAGCACGTACGTCATAACCATATTCTTACTGGTCTGCCCGACACTTATGGCCGTGGCCGTATCGTGGGCGACTACCGTCGTGTGGCGCTCTATGGTATCGACTTCATCATCGCCGAGAAGGAGGCCGATAAGCGTAACTGCGGAGCCGGTGTGATGAGCGACGACGTCATCCGTCAGCGTGAGGAGATTTCTATGCAGATCAAGGCCTTGAAGGAGATGAAGGCAATGGCTCAGATCTATGGCTTTGATATTTCACAGCCTGCCAACAACGCCCGTGAGGCTGTACAGTGGCTGTATTTCGGCTACTTGGCTGCCATCAAGACACAGAACGGCGCAGCCATGTCTGTAGGTCGTGTGTCAACCTTCCTCGACATCTATATCCAGCGTGATATGGAAGAGGGCACTCTGACTGAGACCGAGGCACAGGAGCTCATCGACCACCTGGTGATGAAGTTCCGCATGGTGAAGTTCGCACGTATCCCCTCATACAATGAACTCTTCTCTGGTGACCCCGTTTGGGCTACCTTGGAAGTAGGTGGTATGGGCATGGATGGCCGTCACATGGTGACCAAGAACGACTACCGTTTCCTCCACACGCTGGAGAATATGGGTCCTTCGCCCGAGCCAAACCTCACCGTGCTGTATTCTCCCCGTCTGACCGACAACTTCAAGAAGTACGCAGCTATGATTTCTGTAAAGACCAGCTCTATTCAGTACGAGAACGATGAGGTGATGCGTCCTGTTTGGGGCGATGACTATAGCATCTGCTGCTGTGTAAGTGCTACCCAGACTGGTAAAGAGATGCAGTTCTTCGGTGCACGCGCTAACCTGGCTAAGTGCTTCCTCTATGCTTGTAACGGTGGTGTTGACGCCAAGACCCGCGAGCAGGTAGCTCCCGGTTTCCGTCCCATCAAGGACGAGTATCTCACATGGGAGGAACTGGCGCCCCGCTTCGATCAGGCAATGGACTGGCTGGCAGGTGTCTATGTGAACACCCTGAACCTGATTCACTACATGCACGATAAGTACTTCTATGAGGCTGCCGAGATGGCTCTCATCGACACCAACGTACGACGTACATTCGCTACAGGTATCGCAGGATTCTCTCACGTGGTTGACTCTATCTCAGCTGTGAAGTATGCTAAGGTGAAGATGATTCGCGACGAGGAGGGATTCAATGTTGACTATGTGGCCGAGGGTGACTTCCCCCGCTACGGTAACGATGACGACCGCGCCGATGAGATTGCTGTATGGCTGCTCAAGACCTTCGTTAAGAAGATTCGTAAGCATGCTACCTATCGTAACGCAACTCCTACATGCTCTATCCTTACTATCACCTCAAATGTGGTATATGGTAAGTACACAGGTAATCTGCCCGATGGTCGTCGTGCCGGAACTCCTCTGTCTCCTGGTGCTAACCCCAGTTATGGTGCAGAGAAGAACGGTCTGCTGGCTTCGCTCAACTCTGTAGCCAAGTTGCCTTATGAATATGCTCTTGATGGTATCTCTAACACCCAGACCATCAGCCCTAATACGTTGGGTCACAATGACGAGGAGCGTGCTACCACATTGGTTCGTGTGATGGACGGTTACTTCAGCCGTGGTGCTCACCACCTGAACGTGAACGTGTTTGGTGTTGATAAACTGCGCGATGCTATGGAGCATCCCGAGAAGCCTGAGTATGCAAACTTCACCATCCGCGTATCTGGCTACGCCGTGAAGTTCATCGACCTGACTCGTGAGCAGCAGGAGGATGTTATTGCACGTCAATCTCATGAGAGTCTGTAATGAGTAGTACAGGCTATATTCACTCTACCGAATCCTTTGGCTCCGTTGATGGGCCGGGGATTCGGTTCCTTATTTTCCTTCAGGGGTGTCGGATGCGCTGTCGCTACTGTCACAACCCTGACACATGGAAACTTGGTTCAGATGCCTGCGGCACAACAGCTACCGTTGATGAGCTGCTGAACAAGGCAGAGCGCTATCGCAGCTACTGGGGCCCCGATGGAGGTATTACCGTGAGCGGTGGTGAGGCTTTGCTGCAGATAGATTTCCTGATTGAACTGTTCGAGGAGGCTCATCGTCGTGGCATCAATACCTGCCTGGATACTGCTGCCCAACCTTTTACCCGCGAGGAACCTTTCTTCGGTAAGTTCGAGCGACTGATGCAAAGTACCGACCTGTTGCTGCTCGACATCAAACACATTGACGGTGAGAAGCACCGTTGGCTCACAGGTCACGACAACGAGAATATCCTGGATTGTGCCCGCTATCTGTCGGACATTGCTAAACCCGTATGGATACGTCATGTATTGGTGCCTGGCATCACTACCGACGAAGAGCAGTTGGTGCGCCTGCGTCAGTTTATTGACACACTACAAAATGTTAAGCGTGTTGAGGTGCTGCCGTATCACACTTTGGGCACATTTAAATGGCAGAAACTTGGTATTCCATATACGCTCACCGAAGTTCCTGCCCCTACTGCTGAACAAGTAAAACACGCAGAGTCTATTCTCGTGCCTTAGTTAATGCCTTGTTAGCCTCTTGCCATCTTGTAGATGTTTTGTTTTTATAGTTTTGTGTTAATCTTTAATAAGTTGGTGTCGGCACTTGATGAACCTATCATCAGTTGATACAGACCAGGTACAAAGCGCATGGTATTGCTTTTTGCATCCCATGTCTCGAGCCTTTTTCGGGGTAATGCAATGGTGACAGTACGCTCTTCGCCAGCCTTCAGACAGACTTGCTGATAGCCGCAGAGGGATTTTTGCGGTCCATCGGTATCGGCGGTGCGACGGAAATAAAGTTGTACCGTCTCGGTACCCTCACACTTGCCAGTGTTTCTTACTTTGGTGGTAACGACAATGGTATTGCCATTTGTGCTGACAGAGGGCTTGGAAAAAGCAAACGTGGTGTAGCTTAGTCCATGACCGAAGGGGAATAGGGGCTCTCCTGTGAAGTAGCGGTATGTACGATTTTTCATTGTATAGTCAAGGAAGTCGGGGAGGTCGTCCGTACTCTTGTAGAATGTGACGGGCAGTTTGCCGCTAGGGTTATAGCGCCCTGTCAGGACGTCTGCCAATGCAGTACCACCTTGTTCTCCATCGTACCACCACTGCAGAATGGCATCACAGGTTTCAAGTTCGGGGACCATCGCTACAGCACCGCCCGAACAGTTCACGAAGATAACTTTCTTACCTGCCTCGTGCAACCAGCGAAGCACGTCGCGCTGTGCCTGTGGCAGTTCGATGCTGGTGCGGTCGCCACCTCGGAAACCTGGTTCGCTGACACGCATCTCCTCTCCTTCCAAACGGGGTGAGATACCACCGATAAAAATGATGGTTCTGGCATCGCCTACCTGAGCGAGAAGTTCCTGGGGGGTAGGTGTCGATTTGTGTTGTATATCGAAGTTCAGTGCGCCATAGCCTGATTCCTGTACGTAGTCTATCTGTATGCGGTAGTGCTGTCCTGCTTTTACTGTCAACTCTTTCTGTCCGTTCTGAATTCGGTGCCGAACCTTCCATATATCGACAATGGTGTCACCGTTGACCAGCAGGCGAATCTTGTCGTCGCCGCTGATATTGAAGATAAGAGTCTCATCGCGGGTTGGAATAAAAGTTCCGTCAAGGCGTGCAGAGAAATTCTCCAGATTAACACCGGGTGCAAAGACCGTATTACCACCATTGCTAAGTTTGATGGGTTCTGTCAGAGTGACGGTGGTAACGGGCCTACCGCTCATGTCGGTATTATTATAATATGTCACCTGCATACCCTGATTACCTAAGGGGGCTTTGATTTCTGCAAAGCGACTTTCAACGCTCTCGTTGCGGGTCAGGTCGCAGCCTGGGATATAGGGTATGCTGCCAAGCTGCTGACGAATACCTTCAAGGGCGGTGATGGTCTTGGTGGGGTATCCGGAATAATTGCCCCATTGCATCACGGAGTCGTTGGCATTAGGCCCCATGACGAGAATGCCGGATGTCTTGGATAATGGTAAGACGCCATTGTTCTTCAGCAGTACGATACTTTTCCTGGCCATGTCAAGGGCGAGTTGCTTGTGCTCTTTAGATGCAACCGAGGAAGATGGTATCTTTGTCCACTCTACCAGTTTGTCATCATCGAAATCGCCTATCTCAAAACGGGCGATGAGCAGACGGCGCAATGAGCGGTCAAGGTCGGACTCCTTGATGTCACCACGACGTACGGCTTCAGGCAGGTTCTTGTATTCTGAGCCGCACTCAACATCCGTACCGGCAAGTACGGCCTGGGCTGAGGCTTCCTCACTATCCTTGGCTGTATTATGCCAACGGGGCAGGAAGTCGCGTATGGCCCCACAATCGCTGGTAATCAGTCCTTTGAAACCCCATTCATCGCGAAGAATTTGTTGCTCGTAGCGCGTCTGACTGCAGCAGGGCTGTCCGTCGATACGTTGGTAGGCACACATCACCTCTGCTACCTCACCTTCCTGAACCAATGCCTTAAAGGCTGGCAGATAGGTCTCCCAAAGGTCACGCTCTGGTAGGTCTTCTATATTGAAGGTATGACGGTTCCACTCCGGACCGCTATGCACGGCGAAGTGCTTGGCGCAGGCCAGCAGCTTCTTATATTGTCCAATCCATTTTCCATCATAGGTCATGCCCTGCAGGCCACGTACTACGGCCAATCCCATCTTTGATGTGAGGAAGGGATCTTCGCCATAGGTCTCCTGGCCACGGCCCCAGCGTGGATCGCGGAAGATATTGATGTTGGGCGTCCAGAAAGACAGACTCTGATAGCGGCGGATATGCCCTGATTCTTTTGCCTGGCGCGCTTTGACGCGAGCCTCGTCGCTTACGGCTGTGAAGACACGATGAAGCAAGGCATCGTCCCATGAAGCAGCCATCGCCATTGTAATGGGAAAGACGGTGGCGTAACCATTGCGTCCTACGCCATGCAATGCCTCGTTCCACCATTGAAACTGCGGAATCTGCAGACGGTCGATGGCTGGTGATACATCCATCATCAGTTGTACTTTCTCTTCTAATGAGAGTCGTTTTAGCAGGTCATCGGCACGCTGTTCTGCCTTCAGTTGTGGGTTCTGATAGGGGAGTGACTGGGACTGAGCCGATAGCGGTAGTGTCAGAAAGATTGTTAGCAGAGTGCTAAGTAGTTGCTTCCTATTCATAGATTTTGTTTTAGTAAACGGGTTGAGAATAATCGTTTGCAAAGATACAATATTATTTGCAAACCACCAACATGTTTCCATGGAAATAAGCAGAAAAAACATCTGGGCTCGCATCGCTGCGAACCCAGATGAAAATACTACTTGGTTTGTGAGTTAATAATAACTCTCTTTACTTATGATGATGATTAAAATAGTTGTTTCTTGATTTCCTGCTGGACATCAGTGGGAGTGTTCAGACTTTTACAGCAGTCTAGGATATACTTCACTACTTTTTGTGACAGGGGTGTTTTCTTCCAAGCCTCTGTACGGTTCATCCAACGACCGTGAAAGTGGGTGTTGTCCTTCATCACGAGAATATCATTGCGGGCAGGCTTACGCCCCATCTCAATATACCAGCCGTCCTTATAGGAATAGGTTCCGTACTCATGGGGTAAGACCTTGATCTTACCGTCATTTGACAGCGCAATCTCAGCGCAGGCATATTCCCCGTCGGCTCCATAGTATTTAAAGGAGGTGTAACTGGTGCCTTTTCCGCACGTTATCTTCTTCTCTCCATCATACTGCATCCATTCCAGTGTCCATGTGCCAAGGAGTTCCTTGTCGGCGATTTTAGGTTTTTGGGCATTGGCTTGCAGCGTACTCATGAGTACCACTGCCATCAAAAGGATAATTTTCTTCATACGTTTTGTTCTATTGGTTAGACTTATGTGAATCCACGCTGCAAAGGTAAGTCCTTTTTCTTGTCGTTCCAAGTTTTTGAGCTTGCATCTGTTTTGCATTTCACATGCAAACAGTTTGCAAACTCCTTATGCACCAATACTCATGATGAATTCATCCCATTCGCGGGCTCCGCCTTTCTTGTCAAACACCTTTTTGTAGAGTCGGCTGCGCACGGTACTGATGGTACTTGTGTCACGGCTTAATATCGTTGCGATATCTGTTGGGGCAATACGCAGTTTAATAAGCAGACATGTCTGATACTCCAGTTCAGACATGACGTGGAGGTTCCTCAGCTGACTGCTGAAGCCTGGGTAGATTTTCTTGAGTTGAGCCTCTATCTCATACCATTCCTCTTCTTTAAGTCGCTGACCAGAAGTGATACGATGTTGCAGCGTATAGTATTCGTCTGAAGAGAAATATGCAGATTCAATATTCTCGATAGCCTGCTTGACGGGCTGTGGCAGTTCTTCATGTATCTCCTGAATCTGTTGGAGTTGCTGTTGCAGCCGTTTCTTTGCCTTACGGTTTACTTGTGCGATATGGGCAATAGATAATAGCACGATGAGACAACCTATTGTAGCGTATTCTAATAGATGGATAACATTTGCCTGTTCTCGCTCTTTGGCGGATAGCACATAACTGTGGGGAGCATCGAAGGGTCTTTCGTATTCCATATGCCGGTCGATGATGGCACGTATCTCTTCGCCCCATTCCTCACCAATGCTATCGGCACGTTGCCAGGTGAATATCCTGCCTATTTGTTGGATAGTGATAACGGAGTCGTTGACCACTGTTATGGGCCTCTGGTCATCGCCTTCCATATAGAGATATTCGTCGCTGCCTTTGTCAAAAAGTGTCACGCTGCTTTTGTTTTGTGGTTCTACTACCAGTGCCTGTTCGGTCTGTATCAGCTTACATTCAAACATTGCGCTGTCGCCTTGGTATATTCGCAGTCGTGTCTGGTCGTTTGGCATGTAATGAATGATGTGTCCTTCGGGCGTACAAACCTGTTGCAGCATCCAAGCGCCTTGGAGAGAGAATGCCTGTTGCTCGTCACAGCGTGAACTGCAACCTGATATCAACAGCACTGTTATCATCATCAAAAATAATTGCTTCATGTTTAAGGCTGAAACGTTTTAGTATTTTGCGTACAAAGATAAAGAAAAAACCATGATTACGCAATAGAAAAGAGTTTGCAAAGTGTTTGCAAACTCTTTTATGAGACCTTTCGAAAAGTGTACGATACGAGTTTTATGCAGTCCGACGTTGTCGTATTCACAGTCCGACGCCGACGTACTGGCAGTCCGACGCCTTCGGACTCGTTCTATTTGCGGATATACTTCAAGATAAGCCAGGTGCCAAAAACTTGAAGAAGTAGTCCTGGCCATCCGATAGTGAAATCGGCAATGGTGGCTGTGATGCCACCAGTGAGAGCAAGTTCACCTACGCACTCGATGGCTTTCGTTACAAGTACTACGCCAATGAGCAGAGGCAGGTTGACGGTCTTAAAACGCTGTGCGGCCAATCCTGCTACGAGAGCGAGGACTGCAAGTTTCATGGTCATCACAGGCAGGATCTCCATAGCGGGCATACCGGTGATGAGGTGGTTGACTGTCGGCGAAAGCAGAGCAGCCAGGAGCCCCGTTTTCCATCCGAATTTATACGCCCCTGCCAGAATTACCAGCGAGAGGGGCGAGAAGATGATGCCACCCTGCGGAATGAGATGGAACACCTGAGGCAAAACCAGGTTGCAGACTACGAAGATAGCCGCCCACATATAGGTCTTCACCTCGTCATAATTTAGTGTGTAAAGTCTTACTGTTGTAGCTTCCATATTTCTAACATTAAAGATTAAACATTAAATATTAAAAGTTCACGCTGACGCCGCCCATGAAAGTGGCACGAGGCATGGGATAGCCTGCGTTGATTTCATACTTCTGTGCTAACAGGTTCTCGCCGCGTGCCCAGAGGCTTACATTCTTCAAGGCAGCATAGCTGATGCTGGCATTTAGGAGCCTGAAATCTTCCTTAGTTTCTTTTGCTCCTACTTCTGTATAGAGGTCTTCTATATGCTGTAATCCAAGGGTGGCAGCCCACTTGTCTTTGTGGAAGTCGACGCCTACATAGAAAGTTGCTTCAGGAGCTGCGATAACCTTATTCTTCATGTGTAGGTATGAGGAGTTGGCATGGATATTGAGGTATGGGTTGATAGGACAACTGGCTTCCGCTTCGACACCCCAGTTTTCTATCTCTCCTGTGTTCATGAAGCGTTTACCTCCGCTGACAGGCATTTGCTGAATGATGTTGCTGCCCTTGATGTAGAAGGCATTGATGCCGTAGGTATAGCCGTCGTCCATGCGATGACGCCAACCTAACTCATAGTTCATCAGACGCTCAGCATTCAGGTCGGCATTCTTCGTACCAAAAAGGTACATCTCTCGAATGGTAGGATTACGGAAACCTTTGCTTACCGTAGCTTTCAGTTCTCCGTTATCCATCGGTCTTACAACAAGACCTCCCTGTGGAATCCATTCTGTACCAGCTTGGGAATGGTTGTCCAGACGCACCCCGGCATCAAGAGTCAGCCAGTCGGTGAGGTCTTGACAGACATCTATGTAACCGGCAATCTCGTTCTCACGCTTGTTGACCATAGCAGCCATATCTTCGCCTGTGGCCATCACCTGGTTCCAGGCCTTGCCGTAGATATGCTGATAGTCAAGGCCAATAGTTAGACGATTTCCCTTGAAGAGGTGTGCGTTCTGATACCAGGTTATGCCCATCAGTGCATCCTCTGAGCGGAAATAGTTGGTCTTTGCGGGAGCCGTTGGCGCGTGTCCATCATTGATTTTGTGATTGCCAAAGGTATAGTATAGACTTAGTCCGCCATTTGTCTTCCCATAGTTATTCGTTACGCCAACAGAGGCAATGCCACGTGTAATCCATTGATCGGCATCTACTAGTGGAGATGTGGTTGAACCTGGATAGGAGGCAATAAAACGTGTCAGTTCTATATCGGCAGATACGTTCCAGTTTGTATGAAGGTCGTAGCCAAGCTTTGCCATTCCGCCAAACTGCTCAAACCCCATGTCGGGACGGTGGTTGTCTGTACGGTTATACTGTGCGGCAACGGTTGACGAGAAACGTCCTAAGCGTATCTGGTTGGATGCTTCAGTCTGGATGGTACCATAGCTGCCTGCACCTAAGGTGACGTTGGTATTAATACCGTCTTTCTTTGCCTGACGGGTCACGATATTGATAACACCCCCCATGGCATTCGAGCCATATAGTACGGATGCTGGTCCGCGCAGCACTTCTATGCGTTCTGCCATCAGGGCTTGATAACTGTCGGCAATTGTATGGCCAAAGAGCCCCTGATAGTGGGGATGTCCGTCGATAAGCACCATCATCTGTCCGGCACCGCTTTCTGCCGTGCCGCTGCTGATGCCGCGTACATTGATAGCACCAGAGCTGCCACCACTTACACCATAGCCCATCATACCCCGACTAGTCACGAATAGTCCAGGCACCTCGCGCATCACCGTTGGCAGGATGCTCGGCTGGTGCTCTGCCGTCAGTTGGTCACGCCCGATAACAGTCACCGTCATAGGCAGATGACGGATATCTGTCGCATTTCTTGTGCCAGTGACGACAACTTCATTCAGTGAGAGTGAGTCTGCCACTTCTGCCGACATCATTGTGCAGGCGGAAGTAGCGATGAGTAGAGTCAGTAATCTGTTCATTGTTTCTTGGTTTCTTTCAATGTAATAACGTTAATAATCTGGTTTTATTTTTGTGTGAGTGGTGTTTATCTGCCACGGCGGTCGTTGTTGCCCCATTTCTTGTCATAGCGGCCTTCTGTATCAACCTTGCCTCCAAACATGTTCAGACGGTAGCGTACGTGGAGCATCGCATACGAGTTGATGCTGTTATAGCGAGTGTCGCTACGTCCGTTGGCATTCACCCAGCGTTCGTAGTTAGATTGTTGTCCTAACAGGTCGTAGAAGTTGAGGGCTACCACAAGTGTCTTAGTCTTGAGGAAGGACTTTGATACCTGACCGTTCCAGATCAGTTCGTTCGTATTTGATGACGGGTCATTAAAACCTCTGCGACTATTCTCGTGGAGATTGGTGGAGATTTCAAAACCGCTGGGCAGACGAACCATCATCTGTCCTCCATAGCTGAAACGCCAGGTGTCGAGATTGGCTGAGGGCTGCAGCTCGTTGCGGGAGTGCTGATAGTTCACGTTACCATCGAGTGTTACCTCTAACCAGTCATTGCGGAAACTGACGTTCAGACGTTGGTTCACATTGGTGGTCTTTGTGGTGTTCTTTGCTGCGTCGGCTTGGTTCTGTGCCACATAGCTCACGTAGTTGTTATATCTCAGACGCGTGTCACTACCCATATTCCAATGGGCAGCGCTGTCGATAGCTGTGCTGAAGTTGAAACCACCGTCAGCGTTCCAGTTACCATTGATATTCTCTGGACGTGAGGTGCTACCACCTGTCTCTGCATTATAGCGTACAAGGTTTGAGATAGAGTTGCGGATATGGCGGTAGTTGCCGAAGAGTACGAAACTGCGTTTGTATTTCTGGATATAATTGCTATAATAGGCATTCAGCGAGTTCGTGAATTGTGGTTTCAATCCAGGATTACCTTGCGTGATGTAAAGTGGGTTGGAGTCGTCGGTAATGTCGAGCAATTGCGTGATGTCTGGCTGTCGGGTGTCGCCGCGATAGGTCAGACGGATAGACTCCTGGTCGCTGAAGTTATAGTGGAAATCCAGCGTCGGCGTGAAGTTGATAACGTTACGGATGGTGTCAACATAAATGCCGCGGTAGTCCTGAACGAAATTTGAGTGTTGAGGCTGTATCAGGAAACCGATGTTGTAGTCGTACTCCTTCTGCCAGTGACGCAGGGTCAGGCGGATATTGTGCGTGTAGTTCTTGTATTCAGAGTAGCGACTGAGGTTCTTGTCGAGCTGAGCATCCATCATCTCTTGGTCAAAACTGCCAATCCATGGATTCCAGTCGCGATACTCTGGCACGATACCAGTGAAGGGATTCTGGGTAAGGCGTGAGAAATCGTATGTTTGACGATCGCTCTTATTCTGACTATAGCGCAGTTCATAGTTGGCCTGCAGATGAGCACCCTCCCAGAGTGGCTCACTATAGAGGGCGCTGAGCACGTAACCCTTGTTGTCGCTGGGTGTGGTGTTATAGCGGGCTGTGAAATATGTCGAGTCCTGTCCGGCTTGATTCTTGACACGATGCAGGAAAACCTCATTATTGGATGCGTTGCGATTCTCGTTATCGCCTATAGAGCCTTCTACACGTAATGTGATATTACGGCCGCGTGGGTTCAGACGTCTGTAAAACTGTAACATTGCCCAGGCATTCTTGTTCTCCCCATAGCTGAGGCTGGCACCATGATTATGGTTCACAAGATAAGGATAGAGTGGGGATGTAGGGTCATGGATATCATCTAATGGATCGTTAGCATATAGGTAAGGATCGTCGCTGAAAGTGGCATTGGATGAGGTTGAAGTACCATCACTGGTTCCCATGCTGCCGTTGGCGCGCAGCAGCAGGTTGGTCAGCGAGTCGGGCTTCCACTCCACGCGGAAATTTCCGTTCCAGTTGTCGCTACGTGACAATTGCTTCGAGTAGCTGTTGCTGAATGTACGATAGGAGTCGCTATAGAAATTCTCACTGGCATTCTCATTCATATTATCGCCGTCACGATGGTTCCAGCGTACGGAGCCATCCATCTTCAGCTTCTCTCCGTCGTCATAATTGAAGTTGGCACCTAGTGTCTTACGGGCATTCAGTCCGCGACGGTTCCACCATCCGGCATTCTCTTCCTTGTTGTTGAAATTACCCATCACCATGATTCGGGTCTTATCCGTAAAACTGCTTCCCATACCGCGTGAGGCATAGCGATGGTGCGTTCCGCCTGCCAGGTCGAGGTTGGTCATATAACCACGGTTCATGCCTTTCTTGATAGTGAAGTCGAGCACGGTCTCTTTATTGCCATCCTCAATGCCAGTGATGCGTGCCTGGTCGCTTTGCTGATCATAGAACTTCACACTCTGGATAATTGAGACTGGCAGGTTCTTCAGTGCCGTCTCTACATCGCCAAGCATAAACTCCTTGCCATCGACCAGGATTTTCTCAATCTTTTTGCCGTTGACGGTGATGTTTCCGTCTTCGTCAACCTCTGCACCGGGCATGCGCTTAATGAGCTCCTCAATGGGAGAACCTTCCGGCGTTCGGTAGGCATCGGGGTTATATACCAGTGTGTCTTTCCTTACCACGACCTGTGCTGCACGACCTGTGACAACGGCCTCTTTCAGTAATACGGCATCTGAGGATAAAAGGAGGTCGCCTAACTCGATGCTTTGATTACGTCGTAGTGTCACCTCGCGTTGTATGGGTTGGTAGCCTATCGATGAAATCTTCAGTCTATAGATACCGTTTGTCGGCGCCTGGATAGAGAAATGACCTCGAATGTCGGATACGGTGCCGCCAACAAAGGTAGAGTCTCGTTGTCGGAATAATTGTACGGTGGCTTGCATCATAGGTTCTTTTAATTCGGCATCCTGAATAGTACCACTGATAGTCAGACCTCTGTCTTCTGGCGATTGTGAAAAAGCGTTGAGGGCGAAAAAAGCCCAAAGTGTCAGTAAAATTAAATAGTATCTCATTGTTTAGTCTTGTGTTGTTTTGTACTGTCTTTTAATTCTAAGCGGGCATTAACAACGATATGTTGTACACTGTCGTCGCCATTAATCTGGTCAAGGAGTAGGCGAAATGCTTTATTGCCTATCTCCCGGAGGTTTTGCTTAACGAAAGAAATACGTGGGTGTGACATCTCTGACACCCAGTCGCTTAAATAGCCGATAAGGGCAATTTCTTTTGGAATCTTCAGGCCACGACTGGTGATGGCTTGTAGTGCTGAGATAGCCAGTAATCCGTGTGAGGCCAGTATTGCATCAGGTGGCTCTGGCAGACTCAATAATTCCATGGTGTCTGTAAGACCTGAGTTGAAACTGATATGATGACACTTTACCAGTTCTGGACGTATGGGGATATTGTGCTCACGTAGTGCTTTTAGGTAACCGTGTTTACGGTCGGCAGTCTGTTTTACCTGGTTTAATCCACCTAAGAAGGCAATGTTTCTTGCGCCGCTTTCTATTAAGCAATTTGTTGCGTAGCAGGCAGACGTTACATCGTTAATCATGACAGATGAAATGTCTATATCTGCCACACGGTCGAAAAGTACGACAGGGATATTCGACTGGCGCAGTCGTTGCAAATGTGAGAAATCTGTTGTATTCTGCGACGCACAGATAATGATACCTTCAACATGCATATCGGTCAGCAACTCTATACAGTTTAATTCGTTCTCGTAAGAGTCTTCTGTATCGGTAATGATGCTCATATACCCATATTTGCGTGCCTCTGCTTCAATACGTTTCACTATCTGTGCATAGTGATTGAACGATATGTCGGGTACAACAATGCCTATTGTATGTGTTGTGTCATAACGGAGACTCGCGGCAAAAGGATTGGGACGGTAGCCACCGTCTTCTGCCATTTGCTCAATCTTTTTCTTTAGCTCTGGACTGACGCCGTCGAGTCCTCTGAGTGCCCGGGACACAGTAGAGACATTAATTCCCAACTGCCGTGCTATATCCCGCTGTGAAATACGTTTCATGTTAGTTCCTATTGCCGTACAAAGTTATAGTTTTTCAGAAGAATTGATGCGCAACAAACTGATTAAATGTTGCGCAACGCATTGCGTAATGCCCCAAAATAGAAGCCACCTGCCTCAATGGCTGATGGCTTCTTACTTAAAATAACTAAGCTATGTAGTCTTTTGCGTTGGTTTTGACAATGCAAAGATATGGTTTTTGCATTGATAACCAATACGTATAGAATAAATTCTAAACGCAAAGCGTTGCGTAGTTTTCCGTTATTTTTTGAGTGGTTCCGTAGCCTCTTTCAGCCATGCAACTTCCTCGTCCGATAAATAAGGAGATAATCTGTCGAAGACCATCTGGTGGTAGTCGTTCAACCATTGTATTTCTTCTGTTGTCATCATCTCGATATTGATGGGTGTCTTGTCTATAGGACAGAGCGTGAGAGACTCGAATTGTAAGAATTTTCCGAATTCAGTTTCCATGTAGGGCACGATAAGTAGGGTGTTCTCCGTACGTGCGCCAAACTTTCCAGACAGGTAGATGCCGGGCTCGTCGGTAATGGTCATGCCCGCAACAAGTGGAGCAGGCTTCCATTCCATGCGGAACTGATGAGGGCCTTCGTGTACATTCAGGTAAGTGCCCACACCATGGCCTGTGCCATGCAGGTAGTTCAATCCCTCGCGCCACATATCCTTGCGGGCCAGGATATCTATCTGCGTACCACTGCTGCCACTGGGAAATTTACATAACTCTATCTGGATATGTCCTTTAAGCACCAGCGTATATATCTTCTTCTGCTCATCAGTCACAGGGCCAAGGGCGATGGTACGGGTAATGTCTGTTGTGCCGTCCAGATATTGCGCCCCACTATCGAGCAGGAGCAGTCCTTCCGGTTTCAATGGGATATCAGTCTCTGGTGTGGCCTCGTAATGAACAATGGCACCATGGGCTTGATATCCGGCTATGGTATCGAAGGAAATGTCACGATACAGTGGCTGTTTGGCTCTGAGGGCAGTCAACTTTTGGTCGATACTTATCTCAGTCTGTCCACCAGCCTCAACCGCAGGTTTAAGCCATTTCAGGAATTTTACCAGAGCAATACCATCCTTCAGCATCGCCCGACGGAATCCTGCAATCTCAGTCTCATTCTTTACTGTCTTCATCCGCTTTACAGGCGATTCAGCTTCAATAATTTGAGGTCTGGGATTTGAGGTTTGAGGCTTAAGATTTACCACTTGGTATAACGTATAGTTCACCTCATCGGGATCGAGCAGGATATTGTACTCAAAGTAGTCCTTTAGACCTTTACCCACGTTCTCGTAATCATCAACGCCGATGCCCTCAGCTTGCAGATAGGCCGAAACCTCAACTGTCAGTTTTTCCTTGTTGACAAAGAGTGTTGTTGTGTTGGATGAGATGAGCAGGTAACTTACAAAGACGGGGTTGCAATGAACATCCGTACCACGAAGGTTGAGCGTCCAGGCAATATCATCGAGGGCAGACATCAACATACCGTCAGCATGTTGCTGGCGCAAGGCTCTTCGGATACGGGCGAGTTTGTCGTGCGTGGTCTCTCCTGCATATTCCATGGGGAATATCTCCACGGGATTCTGAGGAATAACAGGACGGTCTGTCCATATCTGTTTCAGTGGATCCAGATTCGTACGAAGGGTGATGCCTCCCTGATGACGCAGCTCGGCAATCAGTTCCTTTACGGCATTGGCAGAAGAACACGTGCCGTCTAGTCCTACTTCTGCGCCTGCTTCACATTCTTTGCCCAGCCATTCGGCAATAGTCGGTGTCCCTTCAATCTTCAACTTCATCAGTTGAAACTCTGAGCCTTTCAGTTGTTCCTCTGCTGCAATGAAATAGCGGGAGTCAGTCCAAAGGGCGGCACTCTTCATGGTGACTACTGCGGTACCTGCCGAACCGTTGAATCCACTGATAAATTCGCGTCCTTTCCAGTGATCAGGGATATACTCGCCTTGGTGTGGATCAGTACTGGGAAAAATGAATGCAGCCAAATGTTCACGACTCATGATTTCGCGAAGGGCTGCTAGTCGTTGTGATATTGTCATTGTTTTGTTATCGTTATTTCGTTATTACGTTATCTCGTTACCTCGGAAAATCCAGGGCTTCAGCCTCCGATAATCACTTTCAGTCCTTTAGCTTCCAGTTGCTGCTTGCAGCGCTGCAGGTTTTCCTCAGAGGGAGCCTCCATCGGATATCCCTTCGGATTATAGGTTGTTCCCATCCTGCGATGCTTGTCTTTTCCTACATCATGATAAGGCAAGAGGTGGATGGGGCGCGGGATGGATGAGAGAAATTGTGCTGTGGCCCCGATGTTTTCCTCATCCGCATTAATACCCTCTATCAGAGGTATGCGGATAGAGAATTGGGCCTGTCGCTCTGCCAGGTAACGGATGTTCTGCAGAATCAGTTCATTGCCAACACCTGTATAAAGCCGATGTTTGTCGCTATCCATCATTTTCAAGTCTACGAGGAATAACTCACATTCGTTGGCGATGGCTTCTACGACCTCTTGTGGCGCATAAAGCGAGGTGTCAACAGTACGGTGGAAACCGCGTCGCCCCAGTTCCTTGAGAATCTCAAGCGAATATTCGGCATGCATCAGGGGTTCACCGCCACAGAGGGTGACCCCGCCACCGCTATCCTCCATGATGTCACGCTCTTTCTCAATCTCGGTCATCAGCTCCTCCATTGTGTAGGCCCGTCCGCAAATCTCACGGGCCATTGTAGGACAGTCATCCACCTTGAATCCTGGTTCCAGGCAGGTGCCACAGCGGATACACTTAGATTGTTTGAAGAGCTCCTGTGGTTCTGCTGACCACGACTCAGGGTTATGGCACCACACACAGCGTAGTGGACAGCCCTTGAGGAAGATTGTTGTCCGAATGCCAGGACCATCATTGATGGCATAGCGCTTGATGTCAAAAATCAGATTAGAGGTCATCGTTTTCCGTTCGTGCAATAATCTCGTTCTGCAACTGCTCTGTCATATCATTGAAATAGTCGCTATAGCCTGCCACGCGTACCAGTAGGTCGCGATATTCCTCTGGGTGCTTCTGGGCATCATGAAGAGTGGCTGTGTCAACGATGTTGAACTGGATATGGTGACCACCAAACTTAAAGTATGTACGAATGAGTGAGGCGAGTTTGCGTTGGTCCTCGTCGCGTTTCAATAGCTGAGGCACGAAACGTACGTTCAGCAGGGTGCCGCCACTCTTTGTCTGGTCAAGTTTACCAAGTGACTTAATCACAGCAGTAGGACCATGACTGTCAGAACCATGAGCGGGCGAAGTACCGTCGCTGATGGCGAAATGGGCGAAACGACCATTGGGCGTGGCGCCGCAGACACTACCGAAATAATTATGACAGGTAGTTGAAAGCATATTCAGCTGCGTCTTTCCACCACGGGTATTGGGACGACCTTCTATGGCTTTTACCAAATCATCATACACACGTACGGCTATCGTGTCGGCATACGCATCGTCATTGCCGAAGAATGGTGTGTGGTTGCGGATGTATTGACGCATCTTTTCCCCATTCTCCCAATTGGAAGCACAGGCATCCAGCATCTCTTCCATCGTGTAGCGCTTGTCCTCGAAGACATGTTTCTTCAGAGTTGTGAAACAGTCGGTAATCGTACCCAGACCCGTACATTGGATATACGTGGTGTTGTAACGCGCACCACCACTATAGTAGTCCTTACCCTTTTCTATACAGTCGTCAATATACAGACTGAGGAAGGTGGCAGGTGCATAGAGTGAGAACATGCGTTCGATATAGTTGTTGACGCTCAACTTCAGATTCACGAAGTATACCATCTGCTTGTGCCATGCCTCATAGAGTTCCTCAAAGGTCTTGAACGAGCGTGGGTCGCCAGTCTCCAGTCCCAGTTTCTTTCCTGTTTGCGGGTCGATACCGTTGTTGAGCGTTATCTCCAGAATCTTCGGCGTGTTCAGGTAGCCCGTCAGCAGATAGGCCTCCTTGCCAAAAGCGCCCACCTCGATACATCCTGAGCAACCGCCTTCTCGGGCATCTTCGATTGTCTTGCCGGCACGTACCATCTCCTGTACATATGTGTCGGGGTTGAATATGGAGGGGTAACCGTGTCCCTGACGAATCACCTTGATACCTTCGAGCAGGAATTCATCAGGTGTATTCTGTGCGATATGGATGCTGAGACCAGGTTGCAGTTCATGCAGTTCCTCCTGGATCTCCAGTATCATGTACGAAAGGTCGTTGGTGGCATTCTCTCCGTTGCGGTCCACACCACCTATATTAATATTGGTGAAGTCATTATACGTACCCGACTCTAATGCCGTGACTCCTACCTTTGGAGGTGCCGGCTGGTTGTTGAACTTAATCCACAGGCATGATAACAGTTCCTTGGCTTTGTCGCGTGTCAGCGTACCATCCTCAATACCCTTTTGGTAGAACGGCCACAGATGCTGGTCTATATGTCCCGGGTTCATCGAGTCCCAGCCGTTGAGTTCGGTGACGGTGCCCAGGTGTACGAACCAATACATCTGGATGGCTTCCCAAAGGTCGCGAGGCGCATGGGCTGGTACCCAGCGACATACGTCGGCAATTTTCTCTAACTCCTTCTTGCGTTGCGGGTTCTGTTCCTTTGCTGCCTTTTCCTCGGCTAACGCGGCATGACGCTCTGCAAAGAGAATGGCTGCATCACATGAGATGGCCATTGCTTCCAGTTCCTGCTGCTTATCGGTGGCCTCAGGGTCGTAGATATAATCCAGTTCGCTGATGCGTTTCTCGATACGTGCCTTCACGTCGAGCAGTCCCTCGTGGTACATCTTGCCATCCATCGCCGTATGACCGGCAGCGCGTTGTTCCATGAACTCCGTGAAGACACCTGCATGATAGGCCTCTTCCCATTCCTTCGACACATGGTTGAAGATGCGTTCACGCTGGGTCTTTCCTTGCCAGTAGGGAATGACCTCACGCTCGTAGGTGTCGATATCCTCCTGACTGATGGTATAGCGTTGCAGTTCACGCTCGTTCAGCGTGTGCAAGTCTTCCACCGAGTGGCAGGTCAACTCTGGGAAGGTAGGCACGGCTTTAGGCAGCGGACCGCGCTCACCTACAATCAGTTCCTCGTCACCGATATAGATAGCCTTCTTCTTGCATATCTCGTAGAAATTCCGGGCCCGGAGGATGGCAATAGGCATGGTGCCGTAGTTCTCCTTATAGAAAGCAGTCTCTATCAGGGCACGTTCGATGCTCAGTGTGGTGGGCGTGTCGAAATTCTGTTGGCGCAAATGACGTATGCGCTCATTCATGCCACCCAGATTCTCTGGGTATTTTATTGTATAGTTCATATCAGTTGTTTTTTGCTTTGTATACTTCTTCAATCGTCATCGGCTTCTTGATGGTTCCCAACAGGCGGGCACCCTTTTCGGTCATGGCATAGTTCAATTCGTTGCGCAGACCGGTGAAGTTGCGCCAGGGCTTCAGCTTGTCGTAGCAGATGAAGTCGCGGAACTGACCTTCAGCCTCCCATCTGTCCATCAGTTCGGGAATGAAATAGATGCCTGGTTCAACGGTGAATACAAATCCCTTTTCCAGTGGACGGGCCAGTCGTAACGACTTGAAACCAAACTGCTTGCTCTTTACCTGTCCCTCGGCATAACCAACATATTGCTCTCCCAGATTCTCCATGTTGTGGACGTCCAGTCCTACCATGTGACCCAGTCCGCATGGGAAGAACAGGGCATAAGCGCCACATTCGGCTGCTTCTGCAGGGTCGCCCTTCATCAGTCCCAGTTCCTTCATGCCTCGTGCTATCTCCGTGGCAGCAGCGATATGAGCCTCACGGAAAGGCACGCCCAGTTCCAGCTTGTCTACTGCGGCATAGAAACTGCGCAGGTGGATGTTGTAAACCTCAGCCTGACGGTCCGTGAATTTCTCGCCCACAGGCATGGATGATGACAGGTCGCCGGCATAATGACTCTTTGTCTCTGCACCGGCATCAAGCAGGAATATGTCGCCCTCGTTCAACTGGTGTATGAAACCATGATTATGCAGTACCTGTCCCTGTACTGTTGCTATGGTGGGGAAGGCCAGTGCATTTCCATGACGACAGGCTACCTCTTCTACAGCTGCAGCCACCTCGCTCTCGTGGATGCCCGGGCGCACGGTACGATAGGCGGCAAGGTGCATCTCTGTGCTCAGGTCAACCGATTCCTCAATCAGCTGAATCTCCTCGTCATCTTTATAGTTGCGCTGACTGACAATGGCTTTAATGAAGGGCACGCTGGCTTTGTCGGCTTGTGCCGCTGCCTCTATGCCGAGCAGTTCCCACAGCCATACTTTGTGATCACCGCGATAAGGAGGCAGGAAATGAATGGGCTGACTCTTGGCATGCGCCTTGTCGATATAGTTCTTGAGTTCCTTCATGGGCAATACCTCGCTGATGCCAGCCGGTTCACATTTATCACGAAGTGATGGCTGGATGCCCGTCCAGACAATATCGTCGATGGTCAACTCGTTGCCAAACACAATCTCCTTGTCGGCATCGATATCAATGACAGCTGCCAGCGCAGGGTAGTCGAGACCGAAGAAATAGAGGAATGTAGAATCCTGACGGAAACGATAGGTGTTGTCGGCATAGTTCATGCCTACCTCGTCATTACCAAGAAACAAAAGCAGTCCGCTTCCTACGTCCTTCTTCAGACGGGCGCGACGCTTGATATAGGTGTCCTTATTGATTGCCATATTCGTTTACTTTCTTGTGTTTGCTAATCTGCATGTTGGTTTGTGGGAAATATTCGGCCAACAGGTTATACAGGTCAGGGTCAAAGACCTGTAGTTCCTCGCGTGTGTTACACCAGTTGTGCTTGCCGTCGGTATGGGGCATCTCTGCATTCACGTTGAACCAGTCCTGCACGGCCTCGGCAAAATATTCCTCTTTATCCGTCTCACGATAGGTGCCTGCCAGGATACCCTTGGCTTTTGCCTGTTCATAGCATTGTTTCAACCGACTATCGAAATCGGGCACGGCCAGCATCAGGCCAATGAGATGGATGCTATGGGCAAACTCATGAATCAGGATGTCTTCCGCATGATATTTGTCTATCTGGTAGGCCAGGATGTTTTCCTCTGCACACGAAGTGAGTGGCAACTCCAGGTCACCTCCCAGTCCACGGGCACGCAAGTCCCAGTTCAGCGCCGTATCGTTTACCAGATAATGATGCTCAGGGATGTCGGTGGTGCCTTCATAGCGTGCCATGATGGCCACACGGGTACCACGGGCCACCATCGAGTCGAGTACCGCTTCAGGCAACATCGACGTCATGGCGTACAGCGTTCTGTGGGCAGCCACAAAGGCGGAATCAGGTACGCGCCAGGATGAGATGAGCGCCAGTCCGTTGACATCCACATATTTCTTGTAGAAGGGATCCAGACCCAGTGAATCGGGTGGGGTGGTGACCACACATTCAGGTATGTTGAGCACCTCTTCTTCTACAGCCTTTTCTGATGCGTTCTGGTTGTTCTTGCAGGCAGAAAAAAGCAGCGTTACAGTCAGGAAAAAATAGATTCGTTTCATTTTAGTTGTAGAATTTGCAATTTCCAGTTGGCAAAGATACTAAATAAATTATAATTGACGATTAAGAAGTGAAAAAAAATCTCTTATGAAAACAAAAAAACTCAAACCTCCAAGCATATATCTCAAATCTTTTGCGTAACTTTGCGGCACAAAATAAAATCTTAAACAAAATACTTATATAATATGGCTTTTTTAACTGACGAGAAATTGGTTATTGTTGGTGCCGGTGGTATGATCGGTTCTAACATGGTACAGAGTGTGCTGATGCTGGGTCTTACTCCTAACATCTGCTTGTATGATATCTATGAGCCCGGTGTTCATGGTGTGTATGACGAAATGTGCCACTGCGCATTCCCTGGCGCAAACATCTCTTACACTGTTGATCCCAAGGAGGCTTTCACAGGTGCTAAGTACATCATCTCTTCAGGTGGTGCTCCCCGTAAGGAGGGTATGACCCGTGAGGACCTGCTGAAGGGCAACTGTCAGATTGCTGCCGACTTCGGTGAGAACATCAAGAAGTATTGCCCCGACGTGAAGCACGTGGTGGTTATCTTCAACCCCGCTGACGTTACCGCTCTGACCGCTCTGATTCACTCAGGTTTGAAGCCCAACCAGCTGACCTCTCTGGCAGCTCTCGACTCTACCCGTCTGCAGCAGCAGCTGGCTCAGGAGTTCGGCGTTCGTCAGGACAAGGTTACCAACGCCTTCACATACGGTGGTCACGGTGAGCAGATGGCTGTATTCGCCAGCAAGGCTCTCATCGATGGCAAGCCCCTCTCTGAGCTTCCTCTCTCTGCCGAGCGTTGGGCTGAGATCAAGCACATGACTACACAGGGTGGTAGCAACATCATCAAGCTCCGTGGTCGCAGTTCATTCCAGAGCCCCGCTTATCAGGCTGTAAAGATGATCGAGGGTGCTATGGGTGGTGAGCCCTTCAAGTGGCCTGCAGGTTGCTATGTTAACGCTTACGGCTTCAAGAACGTGATGATGGCTATGCCTACCGTTATCGACAAGGACGGTGTTCACTTCACAGAGCCCGAGGGTACTGCAGAGGAGATGGCTGCACTTCAGGCTTCTTACGAGCACCTGCAGAAGATGCGCGACGAGATTATCTCTCTCGGCATTATCCCCGCTGTTGAGGATTGGAGCAAGGACAATGCAAACCTCTAATTGAGGGTAAAAGTAATAACGAAAAGTGAAAAATTTGCTACCGCATTAAGATTGATGCGGTAGCATTTTTTTATTTATATTGCGGTAGCAAATATTATGTTTAAAGCGGTAGCAAATTTTTCACTTTTCACTCTTCCTTTTTCCCTTATCTCGCTGCTTTGTTGAAAGCCCATGTGATGAGTCCTGGCGTCATCTTACAGAAGAATTTCAGGATGGCGAGACCTATCTCGCTGTAGAAGAAGCGTGAGGCATATTCCTCCCATTTCTTGTTTTCAAATACCTGCTTGTTAACAAGGGGAAAGGGTGCGCCCGTACTGATAGCCATTGCCGCATGACTGGCAGTGAGGAAAGCATAATAGAGCCCCTCGAAGGTTAGTCGGTTGGGGAATCCGCCAGCATCACCAATCAGGATGATGTTCTTGCGCAGAGGATATTCTGTGCTTTGGGGAATATAAGCTCCAAGTGGCTTCTCGTCAGGACAGCCCATATCTCTCAGCACCTTGCGAAACATCTGGGGCGTGGTCATATAGTCGCCGAAGCCCTGCACGTCGTAGCTTTCGTTGGGGAAACTGTAGTAGTAGCCCTGACGGTAGAAACGCGAGAGGTTGCCCACGATGGCATTATCTGCTGATTTCGGACCATACTGTTCCATGCAGAGGATGCCATGACTGGCGTGCGGATTCAGGTATTTGCGCACACGACTATTGGCACCATCGGCACCTACAAGATATTCACAGGCTATCTGCCGTCCGCTCTTCAGCGTGACGATAACCTGCGGTCCACTTTCCTCAATACCTATCAGCGCGTCATTGACAAAGGTGCCGCCAGCCTGCTGGTAGCGCTCCAGGAGCTGTGCGTCAAATGTCCTGCGCTTCACGATACGTATCTCTTCGTCCATCATGAAGTCGAGCACCTGTTCGCCCTCAATGCATAGCTTCAGGCGGTGCACGCTGTTATAGTCGTACCTGAAGTCGGGCATCAGTCTCGACAGCAGTTTATACGAGCGTGGTGTCAGTCCGCCACCGCAGATTTTATCCCTTGGAAAGGTGGCTCTGTCAATGAGTATACAGTCTATGTTTCTTTGTTTGAGCAACAGGCCGCAGGTAGTTCCTGCCGGTCCTGCTCCTACAATCAGTACTTTTGTCTGTTCCATATTTCTGGTTCTGGTTAATTATTCTCCTTCGATGAACATGCTCTGGTCCATCTCTGTGAGCGATTTCTTTTTCTTGCTTTCCTTTGCGCCCGCTTTCAGCAGGTTGCGTGCAGCGGTGATAATGCTGGGACCGCTGTCGGCTGTGGTAATCTTCAGTTTCGACATCTTCTTGATGGTGTCGTTCATGCTCGACTCCACATCTATGAAGCGCTGACCGAAGTCCTGCACACGTTCTATCACCGTATTGGCGGCATCCATCATGGCCTGCTGGTTGCTCAACTGGCGCACCTGTGTCCACATCATCTCCAGCACACGCAGGTTCATGTACATGGTCTGCGGACCCAGTATCATCACACCTTCATCGTAGGCCTCGCGCCATAGTGTGGCATCGTTGAGCAATGCCAGGTTCAAGGCCCCCTCGATGGGCACGTACATGATGGCGAAGTTCAGGCGGTTATAGCCCTCGGGCAGGTACTTGGTGTATTCTTTCTTGGCCAGGCGCTTCACCTGAGCCCTGACGCTGTCGATATGGGCTTTCAGGAAGAGACTCTTCTCGGGCGTGCCGTCTTCCGCGTTCATGTAGCGCTCGTAGTCGGTGAGCGACATCTTGGAGTCTACCACCACATGGCGGTTGTTGGGGAAATGCAGGATGAAGTCGGGGATGAGTCCCTTGCCGTCGTCACCTTTCAGACCCTTGCCGCCCTTGTCGCGTAGCGTCTCCTGTGTGTCGTATTGTTCGCCTTCGTGGAGTTCCAGGTCTTCCAACAGTTGCTTGAGCTTCAACTCACCGAAGTTACCCTGCACCTTCACCTCGCCCGTCAGCGCACGTGTCAGTCGGTCGGCCGTCTCGCCGATAGCCTGACTCTTCTGCATATTAATCTTGATGGTCTCGTCCAGTCGGGTCAACGCCTCCGTCTGTTGCTCCTTGGTCTTGTCGAGTGCCTCCTGCATATCCTTCAGACTCTTCTGCAGTGGGTCAATAATCTTTGATACCTGCTCTTTGTTCTGTACACCCAACTCCTCCTGACGTTGCTTCAGGATTTTCTCGGAGGTGGTCTGCATCTGTTCGCGAATCAGGTCCAGCTGACTCTTCACCTGTTCCTCGTTCATCTGCTTCAGGGCAGCTATCTGTCCCTCGTGTGCCTCTTTGGTCTGGCGCAGCTGTTTCTCGAACGATGTCTTCAGGTCTTCTATGCGTTGTTCGTAGGCATTCTTCACCTCTGTCAGGGTTTCTGCGTGACGTTTCTCCTCTACATCCAGTTGTTTTTCGTAGGTTTTCTTCTGTACAACGCAGTAGGCACCGGCAGCAATGACGACGGCAACGATGACGATAATGGCAAGAATAATCTCCATATGATGGTGTCTTTATCTGATAAAATTGGTCCTCAGGGGGGCTTCCAGTGAGGGATGTCCCTCTTCGCTGACGTTTAGCTTCTGTATCATCCATGCCATGTTACGTCCCAGGGTACGCATGGTCTGCATGCCTTCTTCATCTTGAGTTGCCTGTCCTGGTGTCTGGCCATACACCATGTTCCAGTATTGCGAACTGACAATGGGCATGTTACATATGGTGAAGTATTTGTTAAGACGGTCAAAAGCGGCTGAGGCTCCACCACGGCGGCATACCACCACGCTGGCGGCAGGCTTGAAACACAGTTCATTGCTCATAGAGTAGAACACACGATCGAGCAGAGCACACAGCGAACCGTTGGGGCCACCATAATAGACGGGAGAACCAATGACGAGTCCGTCAATACCATCCTTTATGGCACGCCATACTTTAAAATACAAATCATCGTGGAACGTGCATTTATTGCCATTTCTGCCACACATGCCGCAGGCTATGCAACCCTGCACAGCATGTTTTCCAATACTGATAATCTCTGTGTCAACGCCTTCTTCATTTAGCGTTTTGGCTACCTCGCTCAATGCTGTAAACGTATTGCCGTTTTCTTTTGGGCTTCCATTAATCAATAGTACTTTCATCGTTCTCTCCTTTGTTTGTTTTTGTGACCGCAAAGTTAAGAAATAATTCTCAATTTAATGTAAAAATGATGAATAATTGAAAGAAAATGCTTATCTTTGCCGTCGAATTGCATGTCATCAATACAACATGAATATGAATAACGCAGACTTCTGGGCATCCGTTCGCGGCATCATCGCCGAGGGCTTCACACCCGACGGTCTGCATAAACTCGATACTTATGCAGAACAGTTTATCAGCGGAAGGCTTGTATATCAACGATTTTCACCGCGAGAACAGTATGGCTGCGCAGCGGGCGGTGAGGCAAATGTCATTGCATCCCTACTCGCGGGAGCAGAAGATTGTGCAGATTCAGATGCTGCACAGGCTCTCAGCGACTTCCAAAGAGAGTGCCAACGCGGAGCGAAGCAGGAGGCAGTTATAGAAAAATGGGCCAAGGCCGTTAGCTGCTGGATGGAGCGTGTTGACGACTCGCTTCAACGTTCCTTCGGCGAAGAGATTGCCGAGGGTGGCGAGGCCAGGGTTTACGACCATGGTGCCACGCTTATCAAGAGCATCGGCCTCGACTACTTCATCCAGCCCATCTTCGCCCTCGACCGTATCGCCCTGCACAATGCCTACTTCCCTGAGACTCGCCTTGTCGTACTCGGCTTCGGGCGCGACAGCCAAGGTGAGTTCAAGATTATCTGTGAGCAACCCTTCATCGGCGGTAGCCATGTGTCCGACGAGGAAATTGCCGACTACATGCAGCGCATGGGCTTCGAGCTGAAGAACCATCGCAACTGGACGTATGCTACGCCCGATATTTACCTCAGCGACATGCACGATGAGAATGTCATCCGCTCCGAGACGGGAGCCATCTGTGTAGTCGATTGCGACATTCGAATTAATACGCCTGAATTGCGACAGGGAGGAACGCGGAGGATTAATAACAAGGTGGTGTTTATTCCATAGCGTGCCGCATTGTTGACATAATAATATAAAGGTATAACGATATGAGCGGATAGACCGGCTTCGGCACTATCCGTTTTTTTATCAAAGAGAGAACGACAGGGTCTCTCTTCCGCTTGTCCCCTGCTTGCTATCTAAGAACTTGTCTAAAGTCTTGTTTATTTCCTTTCGGACAAAAGTTCTTTACCCACATCCTCTGTTTCTGAAAGCTTAAAATTAAACAGATTCATCATATTTTATACGATTTTTACAACTTGATGTGCTAAAATCAAAGAAAAATGTGTATTTTTGCATCGCATTCTTTGGAATGTGACATCTTGATTGCTCAATCTCTCTACCGAATTGGAACCTCGAACGAGAAAAAGCGAGCGAAACTAACGTGCATTGGAGCTGCGCCCATAGAGCGTAGGCTTCACCATAGTACGTTAGAGGCAGTTCCAAGCCTGGTAGGGAGTATGGCGGGTCTGCGCTCTTTTTGTGAAAAGAAGTTAGTGCTGGCTGTAGTTGAAAACAATAGAATTAACCCTAATATTGAACGAGATGAAAAAGAATCTGTTATCTTTGGTTGTGCTTTTCGCATCACAGATGGTGTGTGCACAGAACATGTCGGAAGGCTGCTATCGTGGATTTGTTGATGGTGGCTATACGATTGGTATTGGCGACTATGATTTTGGTCGTTTTGAAATCAATACGTCTCATGGTTATCAAATCAATCCTTTCTTCTTTATCGGTGGCGGTCTCGGTTTGCACTTTATGCCCGAATACAAGACGAAGGGCATGAATATTGCACTAGACCAGCGTGAAAGCAAGGTTGATATCCCTGTTTTTGCTAATATGAGAGCCAATATCTCTAAAGGAAAGATTTCTCCCTTCATTGACGGTAAGGCTGGTACATATGTCACGAATAATGGCGGTCTGTACCTTAATCTATCTGCGGGTTGCCGTTTCGCTTTGAATGAGAAACAGGCAATCGACGTTTCTGTGGGCTATACGACGGAGAAATTGGAGTTCGAGACATTTAAGAGCTTCACAAGTTCCAAGAGCATGGACTATACACGCTCACCAAGAAAGTTGAACACTGAGGGTGTCGCCATTAAAGTGGGATTTGAATTCTGACAAAAAAGATTTCTGAAGGCCACCGCAGAATTTCAGTATCGTCCTCTAATAAATTAATGGTACAGGTTTTTGATTCCCTTAATAAATCAAAAACCTGTACCCTTGATTTTCATCAAAATATTAATTGACAAGATCGACGCGTTGTTCCTAGGTCAGTACATCTTCCTTCATAATACGATTTCTTCTCTTTTTACATTCTGATAGAAAGGAGTAATCAAAGTGGGATTTTCCCATTGTTTACGGGGCATAACGATAGAACTAATTACCACTCCAGATTGAAGCTCGATTTCGTAGAGTTTACTTACAATTGCATGTTCTCTTTCTGGAAGTACCTTATCGTCTGGAAGCAAAATAAGTAAATCAATATCGCTGTCAGCACGGGCATCTCCGCGAGCCTCCGAACCATATAGGATGGTTTGAGCCTCGGGAAGGAATTTCTGAGTCTGTTCCTTGATACGATTTACTATCTCTTGCCTTTTCATGCCGCAAAAATAAGAATTACTGAACTTTCGCAAGTGAATATTCATTCATCACGCGACTAATTTATACATTTGATATAGCTTATGGAACTTAGGATTGGCATCAATAACCGCAGAAAGCAGCTCGCTGGCATCGGCAGAGATTATCTCCGCGATTTCCAGGATGGTGTCCAATATCAGTTCCCATATCCTGTCCGCAACGGACAGCTCGAGAGTACCAGTAGTGGCTTCACGGAAGAGTTCTCCGATGGTCTCGTATGCCTCAAACCGCTTCACCGTGCAAAGTATGTTATACTGCATCATGGTCAGCGTGAAGCTGGCAATCTGCGCAGAGAAGTGTACGCTCTGACATCTGCCGAAGTCGAGCAGTTGCTTGCAGTCGTGATAAGCCACCTCAGTAGTCCAACGGGTAGCGTACGTCCTGTATGCATTGAGGAAGCTGAGCGAAAGGTCTGTGGTAAGCAGCCCGTTCCACTGCCCTTTTCGTCCTCGTTTAGAGAAGAACAGGCGGACGGTAGTACCAGCAAACTTCACGTCTATGGCGCAGTAGGTGCATCTGAGTGTCCTGCTGTGCTTGGTAAGTCCCTGTTTCTGGAGCTTTGTAACAATTTGATTAGCAGTCAAGTCGCCCCACTTTGTGTGGTACTTGGTCTTGCCAAGTTTAATCATGCCAATCAGGTGGCACTTGATGTGGCGACTGGTTATCAAGTGAACAAGGTCTGCACAGGTAAACCAACTATCAACCAGCAGATAGTCGAAACGGATGCCACGCTTGATGGCATACTTCACCATCTCGATGGATTTGTCAATCTTCGACATCGTGTACTCCTTGATGCGTTCCTCGACAACCTCTCCGCTATAATCCTTGCTATACCGGGCTTTGCGCTGCATGTCCGTCAGTCCCTGCTTCTTGTCAGGCTTGCGGCCCTCCTCGCCATGAAGCGAGAAGTCGAGGAACAGTTGGCTCATGCCGTCGCACAGAAGCAGCGTCAGACATTTGTAGCCGAGGATGCTCTTATGTTGGATATGAGAGAAAACCTTGCCGATAAGTTCACTCTTGCGACCACTCTTTGGAGCGTCTGTATCATCGATAATCAGGCAGACAGGCTTGTCATGCTCAGCCTCGGTGCTACGGCTGATCTTTCGGAGCAATTGGAGGTTCATTGCATACAGCAGTTTGCGCCATTTGTTATTACCATCATTCATAAAACGATAGAACATGTCTTTCTCACAACAGAACAGGCGGCTTAAAGAAGAGCCCGAGTACCGATATGCATTCCTGACGACGAAGAAAGGGAACAGCATCAGAAGATTAAGGACCTGCACGTTCGTAAACTTGCAGTTCTCCTTCTTTTCTGTCCCTATCTGGTCTGGACGTATGTTTATGCACTCCATTACTCTCATAATCGCATCAATTGCACGGTTATTCTCATTTTCTGAGAAAAAGCTTCTCAAATCTGAAATAATTGTTGTACCTTTGCTCACGGCTTCTAAGTTTGAACTTTATTTTTTGGCGATTATAAAGTTACTCATTTTCTGTGAGTTATGCAAACTTCGAAGCCTTTTTTATTCCAATTTTATGTTAAATTATGCAGGTGCGCCATCACTTGCGAAACTTTAGTAAGAATTATTTTTCAACATTCAAAATTATGGAAAGAAAAAGTTTGAAGGGTATGAAATTATAAAAAAGATTTTCATGCTCATTTCAAGAAAGTAAATCATCTTTGCTGTATGCTTGTTAGATAGAGAACACGGGGGCGTGAGAAAGTGCAAAAGTCAATACTTTTTACTTAACAGATGCCGCAGAATTATTTAGCTGGAACAATATTTTTTGTCAGCTGATTGATGTCGTGAATTGACTCGAGTGAATTCATGAAATGACTCGAGTGAATTCATGAAATCACTCGAGTGAGATTTTTGAGGCTGTTTTTGGGCAAAAAAGTCCCATTCACGCCAAAAAGCGATAAGAATGATTTGTTAAGAAAAATTGCTGCTACAGCGACTTTGGCATCCCAACTCATTGAGTTAGGGGGAGCAACTGTAAGCGGATACGCTTACCATTAACCCTCTATCCCATCACGACATCGAGTACCATCATCAGAACGAAACCGATGGCGAAGCCGATGGTGCTGAGATTTGAGTGCTGCCCCTCAGAAGCTTCAGGGATGAGTTCTTCTACCACGACGTAGAACATGGCGCCGGCGGCAAAGGCGAGCATATAGGGCATCATGGGCATGAGCATGGAGGCCAATAACAATACGGCGACAGCTCCGACGGGCTCTACGGCGCCACTCAGCGAACCTATCAGGAATGATTTCCATCGGCTATTTCCTGCTGCTCGCATCGGCATGGAGATAATAGCTCCCTCGGGCACGTTCTGGATAGCAATACCTATCGATACGGCGACGGCGCTGGCAAGGGAAATATTCGTTGCACCACTGTCGGCTCCTGCAAACACTACTCCCACGGCCATGCCTTCAGGCAAGTTATGGATAGTGACGGCAAGGGCCAGCATGGCTGTCTTCGACAGGTGCGAGCGCATACCCTCGGGCTTGTCTGTGCCGATATGCAGGTGGGGCGTCAGTTCATCGATGAGCAACAGGAAGCCCATGCCCAACAGAAATCCAATGGCGGCAGGCATCACACTCCATTTCCCGCAGTCAGCTTCCATTTCCATCGCAGGAATGAGCAGCGACCATACGGATGCTGCTACCATGACGCCCGATGCGAAGCCCAGCAATGACTTCTGCAGTTGCACGGACATCTCGTTCTTCATAAAGAACACGAAGGCGGAGCCGAGCATGGTGCCCAGCAGCGGAATCAGCAGTCCTATGATTAGTGTTGTTGTCATCGGGTGCAAAGATAGTTCATTTATTTGAATTACGCAATACTAAAATCATATGAATTGCAAAAGGAGGACCGAAGCCCTCCTTTCATCTATAGTTTCATCACACGCTTCATCTCCAGGTTTTCGTAGCCCTCGGGGCAGTGGGTGGAGAGATAGACGGTGGGATTCTGCTGGATGAACTCACGCACACGGTCGAGCGTCTGGCGTGCAGCTTCGATATCCTCGAATACGATACTGAGCTTGTTGGCCTTCAGGGCGGCATCGCAATAGGTCACGTCGCCGTGGAACATATAATAGAGTCCGTCGTCCTCGGCAATGATGATACTGTTGCCCTTGGTGTGACCCTTAGCCTCGATAAACCAGATTCCATCAGCCACCTTTTCTGCACGTGGGAAGTTCTTGTACGACTCCTTGTACTCGGCACGGATGATGTTGCCACCCTCAGGGAGCTTCATGGCATCGGCATCCTCTGGCGAGATATACACCTTGGCATTGGGGAAATACTGAATGGCTGCAGAGTGGTCAGGATGCTTATGCGTGATGAGAATCTTCGTTACCTGCTCAGGCTTGTAGCCCAGTTCGGCAAAGGCCTCCGTATAATCCTTCACCTTTTCGCCCATGTAGAGTGGGGCGCCCAGTTTCTTCTCAGGTGCTTTGAACTCGTTCTGAAACCCCGTGTCAACCAGAATCACCTCGTTGCCCGTATCAATCAAAAAGTTCTGTAAACTGCTGCGGTAGATAATCTGTTCGTCAGTACCTTCCTTGCCTTCACCGCCGAAGGCAAACTGCTGGTTCATGAAACCGCCGTCGAACATGCGGATAGCTTTAATTTCCATAATCGTTTTCGTTTTGGTTAGTAATTGTTATAGATTACGCCGCAAAGATACAACATCTTTTTCATATGACCAAGGGGCATACGAAACAAAAATAGACGGAAAGGAAAAAGTTTCTTCTGTGACCGCTCGTTCAGCAGTTCGGTCAGATGCCTCGCTCTGCCCAGTCGCCTCTATCCAGATTACGATAGCCGATGGCTTCAGCGATATGGATGGATTGTATCTGCTCAGAGCCGGCGAGGTCGGCAATGGTGCGGGCCACCTTGAGGATGCGGCTGTAGGCACGGGCCGAGAGCTTCAGGCGCTCCATGGCCATGCGAAGCATATCAAGACTCTGGGCATCGGGTTCGGCAAACTCGTGGAGCATCTTTTCGGTCATCTGCGCATTACAATGGATGCCTGCAAAGGACTTATAGCGCTCCTCTTGAATCTTACGGGCTGAGATAACACGCTCGCGGATAGTGGCGCTGGGTTCGCCCGGCTGCATCTTGGAGAGTTCGGCAAAGGGCACGGCCTGAATTTCACAATGGATATCGATGCGGTCGAGCAGGGGACCGCTGATCTTGTTCATATAACGCTGAATCTGACCAGGGGTGCAGACGCAATGGTGCGTGGGGTCGCCATAATAGCCGCAAGGGCAGGGGTTCATGGAGGCCACAAACATAAACGAACAGGGGTACTGGATGTTGTACTTGGCACGCGAGATGGTGATGGTGCGGTCTTCCAATGGCTGGCGCAGCACCTCCAGTACGGAGCGATTGAACTCTGGTAACTCGTCGAGGAAAAGCACACCATTATGTGCCAGACTTATTTCGCCTGGCTGGGGATTATTACCGCCACCAACGAGAGCTATCTGGGAGACGGTGTGATGGGGTGAACGGAAAGGACGCTGGCTGATGAGGCTGGTGTCGCGGCTCAACTTGCCTGCGATGCTGTGTATCTGTGTGGTCTCCAGACTCTCGCTCAGGGATAGCGGGGGCAGGATACTGGGCAGACGTTTGGCCAACATAGACTTTCCTGAGCCTGGAGGACCAATCATGATGAGGTTGTGACCGCCTGCAGCAGCCACTTCAAGGGCACGCTTCACGCTCTCCTGACCGCGCACGTCGGCAAAGTCGAACTCATAATGCTCCTGTTGGGCAAAAAACTCCTTGCGTGTGTCGATAATCGTGGGGGAATACAGGTCTCCGCCGTTGAAGAACTGGATAACGTCGAGCAGGGAGTCCATGCCATAGACCTCCAACTGGTTAACAACGGCTGCCTCGCGCACGTTCTGGCGTGGCACGATGAGACCTTTGAACTTCTCTGCGCGCGCCTTGATGGCGATGGGCAGGGCGCCACGGATGGGGAGCAGACGGCCATCGAGGCCCAACTCGCCCACGAGCATGTATTCACCGAGTGTGTCGCTGGTAATCTTACTGTTGGCGGCCAGGATGCCAATGGCTAAAGGCAGGTCGTAACCGCTACCCTCCTTGCGGATATCGGCAGGCGCCATGTTGACGGTGATATCGGCAACGGGAAACTTATAGCCAATATTACCCATGGCAGCACGGATGCGGTCGATACTCTCGCGTACAGAAGTATCGGCCAGGCCGGACATGTGGAGCATGGTGCCGCGAGTGATGTTGACTTCAATGGTTACGGTAGTGGCCTCAAGGCCGTTGACTGCTGCACAAAATGTTTTTACCAGCATGATTATTTTAGTTTTACTTCTGGCGGAGCAACTTGTCCACCTTGTCTTTCAGGTCGGCTGCACTCAGGTGACGACCTACGATGTTTCCTGATTTGTCAATAATGATATTTTCTGGGATAAACGAGATGCCAAGGGTTGAGACGAGGGGAGAGTCCCACATCTTACCGTCGCATACATCCGGCCATTTGATACTGTCGTTTTCCAGGGCCTTGCGTCCTTCGCAGGCATCGGCATCCATGCAGATACTGATGACGCCGATGCTGTCGTGGTGCTCGCTCTTCCATCTGTTGAGCTGATGAAGCATCTGCTGGGAGTCAAAACTCCATGATGCCCATACCATGATGACATTGGCTTTCTTGCGGAGCAGACTGTCAGAGACGGTCTTTCCGTTGGTGTCGGTAGCCCTGAACTTGGGCAGCTTGCCTGAACTCTTCAGGTTGCTTGTGGCCTTCAGGCGCTTGTGCAACTGTATCAGGGGAATGCTGTTGGGCTTGGCTTTCAGCATGGTCTCGCTGAGTTTGGCAATGCGGGCATAGTCGGCATCGACAGCCATGATGAAATAGCGACGCAACAGATAGAGGCTGACGGGCGACGCTGGATGTTTCAGGATAAACTCTTCTGCCTTCTGCTTAACGGCTGGGGGCATCATCTCCTTGGTCTGCAGGCGGAAACCTGTGAGCAACTCATTTTCCTCTGTACCTGTTATCTCGGTTTCTTTCAGGTGAGAAACGTCACCTTCCATCTTGATATTGCCGCCTGGGGTGGCAATAATCGGCAGTTCAGAGAAGTTGGGGAAGATAAGGGTCAGGACAACCGTATCGGGCATGTCCTTGTCATAGGTGAAACGTCCATCACGCAGGGAGATGGTATCCTTCGTTCCATTATCGAAATCGCACAGATAGAACTCGCCCTGATTGATATTCTTGAACTTGCCCTCCAGATGGAAACGGGTGCCCGTCTCGCCGCAGGCACATAAAAGAAGAGGAAAGAGGAAAGCGTAAAGAACGGCTTTCCACTGTCCTCTTTCAGCTCTCCTCTTTCCTCTTGTTATCATCTTCATCTTTACTTGCTAACCTTGGTCAGTTCCAGATCCTTGGCGGCATAGTCGGCCAGTGAGGGATCTTTTGCAATGGCCTGCTTCAGGGCTGCAGCAGCATCGGCTGTCTTACCTGTGCGGGCATTCAGGATGGCGCGCAGATAGTCGGTGGTAGCGTCTGCATTCTTCACATTCTTCAATGTAGAAGCAGCAGCCTGGTAGTTGTTGTTCAGAATCTGAGCCAGTGCGGCAGAGTTAGACTGTACACGACCGAAGTCCTGCTCGGCCTGTGCATACTTGCCCTGAGCCAGGTGGAGGTTACCCAGTACCTCGTTCAGTCCGTTGGCATTAGAAGCCTTGGCAATATAGCTCTCTGCGCTCAGCATGTCGCCCTGCTGCAATGCCAGCAGTCCGAGGTTGGCATTGGTCTCAGCCTGGTTGCGGTCGATGGCGGCAGCCTTGTCGAGCCACTGCTTAGCCTCGCTGTAGTTGCCCTTGGTATAAGCCAGACGAGCCAGGTTGTTGTAAGCACGCGGGTCGTTCTTGTAGAGCTCAACAGCCTTCTTGTAGGCTGCCTCTGTGCTGGCCAGGTCGTCATCGTAGAGGGTTGCACCATAGAGAATCTCCTCGATGCTCAGCTGGGTGGCGTCGCTCTTCATCTGAGCCAGGATCTGCTCGTCGTCACGACCAATCAACAGGTAGTTGATGGTGAGGCGAGAACGGCGCAACTGAGGCAGGATGCCATCGGTGAGCTCGCGGAAAGCGGCAGAGATATTCTTGATCTGCTGCTCGCGCTCCTCAGGATCCTTATACATAGACAGCACACGCAGGATAACGTCCTTGTCCTGGATATCGCTGGCAGCAACGAGCTCCTGGAAACCTTCCCAGTCCTCTGCAGTATACTTGGTGTCAACGGGAGCGTCCATCTTGGCCTTCTTCATCTCCTTCTTCAGGTAGTCGTTGGTCACGTCCTGACGCTTGTTGGCCAACTTCTCATTCAATGCGTAGCCACCATCGGGTGAAGCATAGGCTGATACCTCGATGTTGTCGAGAGCCATACCTTCCTGATCGGCCACAATCTTATTGATCAGACGAACGAACTCCTGAACAGAATTGTTCTGCAGCTCGCTCTTGCGCAACTGTGCCTGTCCGATGAGGAACTTGATGTTGGCCTGCTGCTTCTGCTCAGAGATGCGCTGGAAGGCATCCTCTGCCAAAGCGGGATTGGCTGAGGTCAGTGTGCGCTTGTAGAGCTCAGATGTGGCGATGATACCTGTAGCAACCTTTACCTCGGGCACCTTCACAGTCTTCTTGCCTACCTTGGCATCGAAGATGAGATACATATCGCTCTGCTGCATCTCTGGGGTGTAGGCAAAGTTGGTCTTCATGGTGTAGTTACCACCTACGAGGTAAGAGATAGTCTGGTCGTTGCCCAGCACTTTCTCGCCCTGGAAGGTAGCACCTTCGCCATTAACTGATTTGAGACCTTGAGGGGTCTGGAAGCGCAACTGTGGGGTTACGGTAACCACAGCCTTCTTCTTCATGTATTTCTCAGGGAACATACCATTGATGGTGGCAGAGACCTCACCGGCCTGTGTCTCCAGGGGATTTGGTGTTACCTTGAAATTATCTGCTGAGAGAGCACCCAGTTTTCCTGAGCATGATGTCAGCAGTACAGCAGCTGCCGACAGCAAAAGCATTTGAGTAGTTTTCATTATACAATAAGTTTTCTTTTAGTTTTCTTTTTATCCATTGCAAAATTACATATTATAATTGGAATAAACTCAAAAACACGTCTTTTTTTCGATTTATTAAGCATTGTGCCTAACAAGAAAAAGTGGACTCAGATGACTCTGAATCCACTTTTCTACCTTGCCGCGAGCGGGACTCGCCCTTTGCGCCATTTCTTGCCGTTGGCAAGTGCCGCGAGCGGGACTCGAACCCGCACAACCATTTCTGGTCAAGGGATTTTAAGTCCCTCGTGTCTACCATTCCACCATCGCGGCAGCTGTTTTGCGGGTGCAAAGGTACGGCTATTTATTGGAATAACCAAATTTTTCAGAATATTTTCACGGATTCTGCACCGATAGGATACCTCTTTCGGGATTATAGCTGACGCGCTTGTATTGTTCCAGGGTGTGTCCTTCTTCGCCGGTCTTCACGATGCTGTACTCGCTATAGATGCTGTAGACGCGTTTGCATTTGTTGCATCGGAGCTCCTGAGGGGCATCGGCCCATTTCAGTTCGGAGTTGAAATCGCAGTTGGGACACAGCAGGTCGTAGGCACAGAGCACACCGCTATAGGTGCGTCCGATGATGAGTCCGCGCTTCCTGCCCATTGCGTTATAGTTGATGCGCTCGTTTCCGATGGCAGTGGTCATCGGCAGGTCTAAGTCGCTGGCTGCGAAGGAACCTTGGTTGGGCGTCAGTTTCAGGTGCCATACGCCCTTTTCCTGTACGGCCTTGACAATACAGAAGTTGCCACCGGAACTGGCGATGGCATTGGTCAGCGCACTGGTGGGGTAGAGTGAAGCCTGAAACATGAAATTACAATAAGTGGAACTGAACTGGTTGTCCACTTCACAGGCACTCAATAATAGTAAAAGTAGTGGCAGTAATTTCTTCATTCTTCACTCTTCAGTTTTACTTTCCCAATAGTTTGGCTTCTGCCTTTTCCACACGCTCGAATCCGAAGCCGTCAAGCGTCTGCTGCATCAGCGCAGCAATCTTGTCGTTCATCAGGTTGCCGATAGAGCCCTCGTGGGTGTGGTGGATATCCTTGCAAGGTGTGAACTTACCTGCCTCAATATCGAGGCCTACCTTCTTATAGGCATCGCGGAAAGGCATACCTTCTGCTGCGAGGCGGTTGACCTCTTCTACAGAGAACATGGGGTCGTAGCGTGGGTCATCCAGGATGTGGTCGTTGACCTCAATGCGGTTGATGATATAGGCCGTCATGCGCAGACAGTCGAGCAGTTCGTCGAAAGCAGGCAGGAATACCTCCTTGATAATCTGCAGGTCGCGGAAATAGCCCACGGGCAGATTGTTCATCATCAGCGTGATCTGTTGGGGCAGACTCTGCAACTTGTTCGACTTAGAACGGATAAGTTCAAAGACATCGGGGTTCTTCTTATGCGGCATGATGCTGGAACCCGTGGTGCACTCCTTGGGAAGTTTTACGAAACCAAAGTTCTGACAGTTGAACATGCAGGCATCGAAGGCCAACTTAGCCATTGTGCCGGCAATGGTGGCAATCGCAAAACCCACGTTGCGCTCCATCTTGCCGCGGCCCATCTGGGCATAGACCACGTTGTAGTCCATTGAGTCGAAACCCAGGAGGTCGGTGGTCATCTGACGGTTCAGGGGGAATGATGAGCCATAGCCGGCAGCCGAACCCAAGGGGTTGCGGTTGGTCATCTTATAGGCCGCCTGCAGGAAGAGCATGTCGTCAGCCAGAGATTCGGCATAGGCACCAAACCACAAACCGAAACTGGAGGGCATAGCCACCTGCAGATGTGTGTAGCCTGGCATCAGCACGTTCTTGTACTGATTACTTTTAGCGATAAGCTGGTCGAAGAGGTCCTTGACGGCCTCGGCAACCAACTGCAGTTGATGGCGGGTGAAAAGCTTCAGGTCAACCAATACCTGGTCATTGCGTGAACGGCCAGAGTGGATTTTCTTACCCATGTCGCCCAGTTTGCGGGTGAGCATCAGTTCTACCTGTGAGTGAACATCCTCGATGCCGTCTTCAATGACGAACTCGCCGCGCTGCGTCTGTTCGTAGATGTTCTGCAACTCCTTCAGCAATACGGGCAACTCATCCTTGCCCAGCAGTCCGATACTCTCGAGCATGGTGATGTGGGCCATTGAGCCCAGTACATCATACGGTGCCAGATAGAGGTCCATCTCGCGGTCACGACCTACGGTGAAACGCTCTATCTCGCTGTTTATCTCAAAGTCTTTTTCCCAAAGTTTCTGTGCCATCTTTTTAATTCGTTATATCGTGATAACGTAATATCGTTATAACGCCTGATTATACATAAGGAATCTGTGCCAGTGCGTCTGCAATCTTTTCTACGCCATCCTGGATAGGACCGCTCACCATAGCTGCCAGCATAAAGGGAATGTCGGCTTTGATGGTGATTCTCATCTTTGAGGTTGTCTCATTGACAGGAAGCACCTGAATCCAGAGATTGAAAGGCATGGGTGACTGTGTTGTCTCGAACTTGACGCATTTGGGTTCTTCGCGCTCCACGATACGCAGGGTTATCTGACCAACAGGATCAACATTGATTGTTACAGAGTCCTTGTCGAAAGAGAACTCCTTCAATTTATCTTCAGGGATGCGGTCGCGCACACGCTCCAGATTGCTCAGGTCGCTGATGTTGCGATAGACGGCTTCCTGTGAATAGGGCACCTGCTTGATGCTACTTTCGAATTTCTTCATAGCCCCTCCTTATACGCCCCAGACGCTGGGATCCTTTCTCCATTCAGCCAGTACGGCCTTTTCTTCTTCCTTGATATAGCCTGTCTCGGCAGCCTGCTCCACAACGGCGTTGTAGTCGCTCAGGGTAATGAGCTTGACACCAGCCTCGCGGAAAGCCTCCTCTGCTACAGGGAAACCGTATGTGAACGAGGCTACCATGCCGATAACCTCTACACCATATTCGCGCAGAGCAGCTACAGCCTTCAGAGAACTGCCACCTGTAGAAATCAGGTCCTCTACTACGATAACCTTAGCACCCTTCTTGATTTCACCTTCTACCTGGTTGCCCATGCCGTGATCTTTTGGCTTTGGACGAACATAGCAGTAGGGAAGACCCAGTTCTTCGGCTACCAGCGCACCCTGTGCAATAGCACCTGTGGCAACACCAGCCACAGCATCAGCCTCAGGGAAGTTCTCCTGAATGACGTGACAGAGTTCCAGTTTTACAAACGAACGCAGGCTGGGGTGTCCCAGTGTCTTGCGGTTGTCGGTATAAATAGGTGATTTCCAACCGCTGGCCCATGTGAAAGGTTCGTTGGGTTGCAGTTTGATGGCCTTGATATCCATCAGCTTCTGTGCGAATTGTTTCTTGATATCCATAACGTTATGTTGATTTTTGCGTGCAAAGGTACGAATTTTAAGTGAAAAGTGAAAAGTGAAGAGTGAAAAATTTGCTGCCGCATAACGATTATTTACTCTTTTGTGTAGCCGATGGAGAGGACGCTTAGCTTGACGCCTTCGGCCTTGGCCAGTTCCTGACCACAGGCGATCACGGTGGCGCCAGTGGTCACTACATCGTCAATAATCAGTAGGTGCTTGCCTTTTATCTTGTCGGCATCAACCAACTGAAAGGCTGCCCTTACGTTCTCGCGGCGCTCCCAGATGCTGGTCTGGTGCGTCTGACTCTGACTGAAATGTTGTCGCTTGACTACCTTATTATATATAGGGAGGTGTGTGACATGGCTAATACCTTTTGCCACTTGCATACTCTGGTTATAACCTCTTTTCCATTGGCGTCGGCGTGTGATGGGCACTGGTACGATGGCATCGATGTCATCGAAGAAGCCAAATGGCTGATGTCTCAGGGCGATTTGTTCGCCGATATCCTCGCCCAGCAACATCTGACCATGGTATTTCAGGTCGTATATCATCTTGCTGGGGTCGGAATGGGAACGGTAGTAAAACCAGGCAGATGCCTTCTCTATGGGAAACTGCCCCCAGAAGAGTCGGGCCATGAGGTTATCGTAAGGCGACTCGGGAAAGGGTGTCTTCTCCAGTTCGTTGTCACAGTCAGCGCAGAGCAGGGCTTCTTGTGGTTCTAATCTGCCTCCGCAGATAGCGCACCTGCGAGGTGCGATTAAGTCCAGCAGACTAGTCCAGAAACTCGTCCTCATCTTCTACCTCGATACACTGTTTGATGATGTCCATCGTAAAACCACGACTCATGGCATACTTGATGAGCTTCATGGTCAGTTCGTATTCACTATCGGCCTTGGTGCTTTTGCGCTTCTGCTTGAGCATTGGTCGGAGAATCTTTAGGTATTCTTCATCGTCTACTTCATCGAGCAGAGGCTTACTGATGCTGTCGTCAATACGTTTCATCCATAAGGCCTGTTCCACCTTGCGGCGCCCCCATTTGTTATAGCGTATCTTATCATAGATGAATGCACGGGCAAAGCGCTCGTCATCAACGTAGCGTTCTGCTATCAGACGGTCCATCACTTCTGCCTGCTCTTCCTTGCTGACGCCCCACTGCCGCATCTTTTCTATCATCTCCTGCTGACAGTGTTCACTACGGGCACAGAGGTCCGTGAGCTTCTGGTAGGCTTGTTGACCCGTCATTTCCTTTTTTATAAGCATGATTTTGTGAATCGTTGTTTGCCGAATTGATCGTTTCTAATTTCTGTATGTGAGAACCCTTCTTCGCTGAGCATCTGTTGCATCTCGCTGACATACAAAGGATTGATTTCGAAATAGAGGGCTCCACCTGGATTTAATGTCTTTGCAGCAAAGCGAGCAATGGTGCGATAGAACAGCAGTGGGTCGTCATCAGGTACGAAAAGTGCCAGTTCTGGCTCGTGTTCCAATACATTGCGCTCCATCGTTGCGCGTTCCTTGTTGCATATATAGGGAGGATTGCTCACGATAATATCAAGACCCGTCGCTGGCCTCTCCCTATTAAGGAGGGAAGTATTTAGCACATCCACCTTCTTGAACGACACGTGGACATTGGTGCGTTTGGCATTTTCTGTGGCTATGCGCAGGGCATCGTCAGAAATATCCCATGCTGTCACCTCTGCGTCTGCCAATTCTGCTGCCAGCGTGCAGGCGATGCATCCGCTACCTGTACCGATGTCGAGAATCGAGGTGTTTCTTCCCTCTTCCTTCTTCCCTCTTCTCTCTTCCATTATCCACTGGCATAGCTCATAGGTCTCTGGCCTGGGAATCAGTACGCCTGGCTCTACATGGAAGGTCCTGCCACCAAACTCCGCCTCACCTAAAACATACTGTACGGGTTCGCCTGTCAGCAGACGTTGTGTAATTTCCGCTAAGAGTTTTTGGTCATCTGTGGATAATTGTGTATCTTTGCCGATGAATAAGTCGGATGGCATGAGTCCGAAGCGGACCTCGTATACCATACGGGCAATAGCCTTCGCCTCGTAGTCATCATAGACCTGCGTCAACTGGCGCCATAATTCATTATAAGTCATACTGCAAAATTACACAAAATATGGAAACCGACCAAATTTCTTTGGATAAAAAATATATGCGCCGCTGTCTGCAACTGGCGCAGAACGGACAGCAGAATGCGAAGCCGAATCCAATGGTGGGAGCTGTGATAGTGGCTGATGGTAGAATCATTGGCGAAGGTTATCATGTGCGCTGTGGACAAGGGCATGCAGAGGTCAATGCTTTTGCAAGTGTCAGCGCAGAGGACGAAAGACTGTTGCCTGAGGCAACGATCTATGTGTCGCTGGAACCCTGTTCGCATTATGGGAAGACACCCCCTTGTGCCGACTTGATTGTCAAGAAAGGTGTGAAGCGTGCGGTAGTAGGCTGTATTGATGAGTTTGCCGAGGTGCAGGGTAGGGGCATCAGGAAACTGAGGGATGCCGGTATTGAGGTGACTGTGGGCGTACTGGAAGAAGAGTGTAAGGCCCTGAACAGAAGGTTCTTTACCTTTCATCGTCTCTCGCGCCCGTACATTATATTAAAGTGGGCCCAAACGGCTAACGGATTTATTGATGACAACGGTAAGGCTTTGGCTATCTCGACACCCTTTACGCAGATGCTCTCGCACAAACTGCGTGCTGAGGAGGATGCCATCCTTGTAGGACGTGTTACCAATGAACGCGAACATCCTCAGCTGACCGTGCGTCAGTGGGATGGTCCAAATCCTAAACGACTCGTTATTGATCGTCAGCATCCGTTGAATCTGGAGGTGCTACATGCCCACCATATACAATCGCTGATTGTCGAAGGCGGTAGGAAAACGCTCGATTCTTTCCTGGAACAAGGCTTGTGGGATGAAATCCGGGTGGAGACGAATATGCGTTTGACGGTAAGTGGTGGAACAAGCGCGCCACAACTTCCGGCAGATGCAGAAGTCGTGGCGCAACATGATTATGATGGTAATATGATTATTTCCTACCGAAGTCGGCTGGCACCTCGCCCCATTTCTGGGTCTCCCATTTGATGATGGGATTGCGGTAATTATGTGTGCGTAGCCAATTCTCGGCGCGTTGGATAATCTGGTAGAGCGGCTCCGTCTCAGGGGTACGCTCTAATTTTGTCTTACATTGTCGTTTTGAGACCCAGAGGATGGCATTATAGGAATCAGAGTAGATGGTTTTGTTATGCAAGCCCTTCTGCCAACAGAGGGCAAGGGCGTGAACGATAGCCAGGAACTCACCGATATTGTTTGTACCTTTCACTGGGCCGAAATGAAATACCTGCGCACCTGTCTGCAGGTCGATAGCCTGATACTCCATGGGGCCAGGGTTGCCGCTACAGGCCGCGTCCACAGCCCACGCGTCTGCCCTTACCTCCATGGGCAAGGGCAGTACGGTGTCGTGTCTATAGTCGGGAGGGTTCTGCATATTACATGCGCTCGGGCACCTCGATGCCCAGCAGACCCATACCGTTCTTGATGATCTTTGCAACGTTCTTTGCCAGCATCAGGCGCACGGCCTTCTTCTGCTCATCGGGCTCGTTGAGAATGCTGAAGTCGTGGTAGAACTGGTTGAATACCTTTGTCAGCTCGTAGCAGTAGTTGGCGATACCAGAGGGAGAGTAGTCCTTGCCGGCCTGCTCCACGGCTGCGCCAAACTCAGACATCTTCTGGATAAGCTCAATTTCCTTATCAGCGAGACTAGTTGAACTAGCGGGGCTAGTTATACTAGGTGCCTTACGCAGAATACTGCGGATACGGGCGTAGGTGTACTGGATGAAAGGACCGGTGTTGCCATTGAAGTCGATACTCTCCTCGGGGTTGAACAGCATGTTCTTTCTTGCATCCACCTTCAGGATGAAGTACTTCAGGGCACCCATACCCACGATGCGGGCAATCTCGCGGCGCTCCTTTTCGGTCATGTCGTCAAACTTACCCAGTTCCATAGAGGTCTTATAGGCATCCTCTACCATCAGTGCCATCAGGTCGTCAGCGTCAACAACGGTTCCTTCGCGGCTCTTCATCTTACCATTAGGCAGCTCTACCATACCGTAAGAGAAGTGAACCAGTTCCTTGCCCCACTTGAATCCTAAGCGGTCCAGCAGGATAGAGAGTACCTGGAAGTGGTAGTTCTGCTCATTGCCCACTACATAAATCATCTTGTCGATGGGGTAGTCCTGGAAACGCATTTCGGCAGTACCGATATCCTGTGTCATATATACAGAGGTGCCGTCAGAACGCAACAGCAGTTTCTGGTCCAGTCCCTCGTTGGTCAGGTCGGCCCAAACCGAGTTGTCCTCATGGCGCTCAAAGAGACCCTTGGCGAGACCTTCTTCTACCTTGGCCTTACCCTTCAGATAGGTCTGACTCTCGTAGTAAATCTTATCGAAGCCAACGCCCATCTTCTTGTATGTCTCGTCGAAACCGGCATACACCCAGTTGTTCATCTTTTCCCACAAGGCGCGTACCTCGGGATCGTTGTTCTCCCATTTTACCAGCATCTCGTGGGCCTCCTTGATGAGCGGAGCCTCCTGCTTAGCCTTTTCTTCGTCCATGCCCTGAGCCATGAGTTCCTTCACTTCCTCGCGGTAGTGCTTGTCGAAGGCTACATAGTAGTCACCAATCAGGTGGTCGCCCTTCTTGCCGGATGACTCAGGAGTCTCGCCATTGCCGTACTTCAGCCAAGCCAGCATTGACTTACAGATATGAATACCGCGGTCGTTTACGATGTTGGTCTTTACCACCTTGTTGCCGTTGGCCTCCATAATCTGAGCCAGCGACCACCCCAGCAGGTTGTTGCGTACATGACCAAGGTGCAGGGGCTTGTTGGTGTTGGGTGAAGAGTATTCAATCATCACGAGGGGAGAGTCCTCGTTAGCAGCTTTCATGCCGAAGCGGTCGTCCTGATCCATAGCCTGCAGCAACTGCAGCCACGCACCCTCACCGATGCTCAGGTTCAGGAATCCCTTTACTACGTTGAACTTCTCAACAGCCGAACAGTTGTCGACCAAATACTGACCAATCTCCTGAGCTGTCTGCTCGGGTGATTTCTTGGCTGCCTTCACAAAGGGGAAGACTACCAGTGTCAGGTTACCCTCAAACTCGCTGCGTGTTTTCTGCAGCTGCAGCATCTTTTCGTTTGCCTCCATGCCGTAGAGTGCCTTGACGGCCTCGCCTGCGGCTTGACTTATCAGTGTCTCGATATTCATATACCTCTTATATATATTATTTGGGGTGCAAAGGTACTACTTTTTCGGTAATTTAGCAAAAAATGCGGTTGCTTTTTGTTCGTGACAGGAAAAAGTAGTAACTTTGCACCCCGATTTTAGAAAACACAACAAATATTTACTATGAAGAATTTTACACTGATGATGTTTGCTTTGCTGTGTTCGTTGATGTCGTTTGCTCAAGGTGGGCAGACTACGTTTACATGGGCGGCAGAGAATGGCGGCTTTGATGATCAGGCTGTGGTTGATGAGTTTAATGTTACGGACGACATGATTGCTACTGCAGCAAAGGGCAATGGCTCAAGTGATCCAAAGTATTATGACAATGGTAAATCCGTTCGCCTGTATAAGGGTAATACGTTGACCTTGGCTGGTCCTGGTATCACAAAAATCTCGTTTACTTTTTCTGGTGGAAAGAAAAACCTTCTGTCTAATGTGGGTACACTGGCTAATGATGTGTGGACGGGTAGCGCAGATGAGATTGTCTTCAGTGTGCCTGACGGACAGGCGCGCATTGAAGCTATGGAGGTGACCTATGCGGGAACAGGTAACTTGGTGAATAATAGTGAACGTGTGGTGGAAGATGTGGTAGTGACTGTGCCTGAAAGCTTGCAGACTGAGACCTGGACGCTTGAGGGCTATTTCTCTGAGTATCAGGGCTATGACGAGATCCAGACACCCGTAAACCGCGCACTGAAGGTGGGCTTTAACGGTAAGGATGTTTATGTACAGGGCTTGAGCTATTATTTGCCTGAAGCATGGATTAAGGGACAGCTAAGTGAAGATGGTAAGCAGATTACGTTTAATTCGCCTCAGTACTATGGTTCTGAGACTTACGCTAACTATTCACGTAGCATGTACTTCCTGATAGACATTTATAATGAAGAGATGGATGAATGTCCGGAAAGTTATACCTTCGATTATGATGCAGAGGCTGGTACTATTACGGTTCCCCGGGATGTGTTTATCATGGAGAATGCTCAGCCCGAGCGTAATTATAATGATGCCTATGGCTACTATATCCAGCCTGTACTCCATAAAGGTGAACCTACAGTGGAAGAGGTTGTTGAACTACCAGAGGGCCTGACTGCCGACGAATATCACATGCAGGCTGTTGATGGTTATTTTAATACAGAACATGTTGGTACGGTCTATGTGGCTATTGATGGTGCTGATGTCTATCTGCAGGGACTGGAGCCTTATCTGCCAAAGGCATGGGCAAAGGGTGTGCTGCGGGATGGTACAATTACCGTAGAGGGTGGTCAGTTCCTGGGTCATCTTAGTCTGATGACTCTGGAGTATGACCTCTATACTGCACCTATGGCCTTTACGTATGATGCTCAGACCGGTACGCTGAAGGCTGATTACTATCAGATAGCAAATGATCAGGATGAGGCCTTTGAGTATTTCCTCGACGTGACACTGACAAAAATCAATGATGTGCCTGGCGTTCCTGTTACTCCGTCTGTGGCTTCAATGGAATTGGATGAGGACTATGGCTATTATTTGGTCCTGGATGTTCCCCTGGTAAGTACCGCTGGCAATTTCCTGTCGGCAGGTAAGATGAGCTATCAGATTTACTATGACGTGGATGGCACGCCACAGCCTTTTGTCCTGAAGAAGGAAAACTATGAAGATCTGACGGAAGATATGAGCGTGATTCCCTATGAGTTTACTGATGATAACGATATTACGGAGCATGGCTATGCTGTTTATCTGAACGGCGTGGATGTAACTACTTGGAAACGCGTTGGCGTAAAGAGCATCTATACCGGTGGCGGCGAGACTCATGAGTCGGAAATCGGTTGGCTTTCTCTCGAGTCTGCTGACGGTATAGCCAATGCTGGTGTTTGCCCAGACAATGTGCACTATGTTGATGTAATGGGACGTCGTGCTAATGGTACTCAAAAAGGCCTGCTGATTCGTCAGGAACGTATGGCTGATGGAAGCGTCAAGAACGTGAAAGTAATTCGTAAATAATCATATAAAAGTTAAATAATTATAAAAGTTGGACTGCAAAGGCTGTGTCATACCTCATATAATGAGAAAAAGCAGTACCTTTGCAGTCCGATTATTGGGGGGAGGGTCTTAGACTCCCCACGAGTGTCGTGTAAATAGTGCCTGTCTTTGGCCGGATAGCACGGTTTGTGAATCGGCGCTCAGTAAACAATATTTTTAGGTAAAACTGTTTTTTAGTAAAATTAAACGAAGAAATGAACACTTTAAGTTACAAGACCGTCTCGATTAACAAGGAGACAGCCAAGAAGGAGTGGGTCGTAATCGATGCTACTGATCAGGTAGTTGGTCGTCTCGCTTCAAAGGTCGCTAAACTGATTCGTGGTAAGTACAAGCCCAGCTTTACTCCTCACGTAGATTGTGGCGACAATGTCATTATTATCAATGCAGCCAAGGTGAAGTTCACCGGCAAGAAGGAAACTGACAAGGTTTATACCCGTTACACTGGTTATCCCGGTGGTCAGCGTTTCAATACTCCCGCTGAACTGCGCAAGAAGCCTTTCGGTGTAGAGCGTATTCTCCGTCACGCTGTGAAGGGTATGCTGCCAAAGGGTCCCCTCGGACGCAGCCTGCTGAACAACCTCTATGTATATGAGGGAACAGAACACAAGCACGAGGCACAGCAGCCAAAGGCTATTGATATTAACTTGTATAAATAATTGAATAGAGATGGAAGTAATTAACGCAATAGGTCGTCGTAAGAGCTCAGTGGCTCGCGTTTATCTGTCAGAAGGTACTGGCAAGATCACGATCAATAAGAAGGACTTAACCGAATATTTCCCCTCAGCCATTCTGCAGTATGTGGTGAAGCAGCCTCTGAACCTGTTGGAGTGCGCCGAGAAGTACGACATTAAGGTTAACCTCGACGGTGGTGGTTTCACCGGTCAGAGTCAGGCTCTGCGTCTCGCAATCGCCCGCGCTTTGGTAAAGGTTAACGAAGAGGATAAGAAGGCGCTGAAGGATCAGGGCTTCCTGACACGTGATAGCCGTGAGGTTGAGCGTAAGAAGCCAGGTCGTCCCAAGGCACGTCGTCGCTTCCAGTTCAGTAAGCGTTAATCCAACTGAACTACGTTTAGTATCTAAACTGGCGGGACTCTGGCTAGAAATTCTAGTGTTACTAGTTCAACTAGTGCGACTAGTCCACCTTGATTACCCGCTGGCTGATCTAAAAAAGATTAAAAAGAAAGTAAACAACAAAATTAAAGAAACAAAAAAATGGCAAGAACAAATTTTGAACAGTTGCTGCAGGCTGGCTGCCACTTTGGCCACCTGAAGCGTAAGTGGAACCCCGCCATGGCTCCCTACATCTACACTGAGCGTAATGGTATTCACATCATCGACCTGCACAAGACCGTGCTGAAGGTTGACGATGCTGCAGAGGCTTTGAAGAACATTGCTCGTCAGGGTAAGAAAATCCTCTTCGTAGGTACTAAGAAACAGACTAAGGAAGTGATTGCCGAGAAGGCAACTAGCGTAAATATGCCTTATGTAATTGAGCGTTGGCCCGGTGGTATGCTCACCAACTTCCCCACCATCCGCAAGGCTGTGAAGAAGATGGCCAATATCGATAAGCTGATGCAGGACGGTACATACGGTAACCTGTCAAAGCGTGAGCTGCTGCAGATTACCCGTCAGCGTGCTAAGCTGGAGAAGAACCTCGGTTCTATCGCCGACCTGACTCGTCTTCCTAGCGCTCTGTTCGTCATCGACGTGATGAAGGAGAATATCGCTGTTAAGGAGGCTAACCGTCTGGGTATCCCCGTGTTCGGTATCGTTGATACCAACAGCGATCCTAAGAACATCGACTACGTGATTCCCGCAAACGATGACGCTAAGGATAGCGTAGAGGTAATCCTCAACGCTTGCTGCGCTGCTATCGCTGAGGGTCTCGAGGAGCGTAAGGCTGAGAAGGCCGACGAGAAGGCTGCTGAGGCTCAGGCTGAGGCAGAGGCTGTTGAGGCTAAGCCCAAGCGTGTTCGCAAGGCTCGCAAGGAAGAGGCTCCCGCAGAGGAGGCTGCTCCTGCTGCAGAGTAATCATTTCGCGATAACGTGATAACGTATAACGTATAACGAAAAATTAAAGAAAAAATGGCAATTTCAATTGACGATATCAAAAAGCTTCGCGCTATGACTGGCGCAGGTCTGGCTGATGTAAAGAAGGCTCTGACTGAGGCTGAAGGTGATTTCGACCGTGCTAAGGAGTTGCTCCGCGAGCGTGGTTTGGCTATCGCTGCTAAGCGTTCTGACCGTGAGACTTCAAACGGTTGTGTACTGACAAAGGTTGAGAATGGCTTCGCTGCTATCATCGCCTTGAAGTGTGAGACCGACTTCGTTGCTAACGGTGCTGACTTTATCGCCCTGACCAAGAGCATCCTTGATGCTGCTGTAGCTAACAAGTGTAAGACCATCGATGAGGTGAAGAACCTCGACATCAACGGTCAGACCGCTCAGGAGGCTGTAACACAGCGTTCAGGTATCACTGGTGAGAAGATGGAACTCGATGGCTACCAGATTCTCGAGGGTGCCAACATCGAGGCATACGACCACATGGGTAAGCACACTCTGTGCACCATGGTTCAGACCAACAAGGAGAATGCTGAGGTAGGTCACAAGCTGGCTATGCAGGTGGCTGCCATGAAGCCCGTTGCTCTGAATGCAGAGGCTGTTGACCAGAAGATTCTTGACGAGGAGTACAAGACTGCTGTAGAGAAGACTAAGCTCGAGCAGGTTGAGAAGTTCGTTGAGATGAAGCTTAAGAAGGCTGGTTTGAACCCCAACCTCGTTGATAGCGAAGATCACATCGAGAGCAACATCAACAAGGGCTGGCTCACCAAGGAGCAGGCTGATGAGGCTCGTAAGATTATCGCTGATGCAAAGGCAGAGGGTGAGGCTCAGCTGAAGATGCCTATGATCGAGAACATCGCTAAGGGACGTGTAAACAAGTTCCTGAAGGAGAACTGCTTGGTTGACCAGGAGTTCCAGTTCGGTGATGGTGACAAGGCTACTGTAGCTCAGTGGGTGAAGGCTCAGGACAAGGAGCTGGATATCACTGCTTTCCGTCGCTTTACACTGGCTGCCGAGTAATTTTGCCCGAATAGCGTAAATAATGATAAATCAGCACTACCTGACAGGTGGTGCTGATTTTTTTTATGTTAATCGTCTATGACTTCCGGGTCTGGCAGGTTACGGTCCATGTCGCTATAAGCCCCTCTCAAATCCGAATTTGTGATGCTATACTCACGACAGAGTGGACGGTCCTTGTCTTTCAGGCTATGCCGGAAGAGCCACTCGTAGGTACGCTTCAGGTAGAATGCGCGAGCCAATGCACCATGGTTGGCTCCTGGAAGCCAGTCGTAACGCAGTCTGCTATCGTTATGAGCATCTTCAAGTGCTTTGACAATTCGTTTGGACTCTTTAAGGCCTACTGCCCTGTCTGCTGTTCCATGAAGAATCCATAAAGGGAGTTTGCCAAGTCCTTGCAGATCCTTTAGTGTTGAACCGCCGCATAGAGCCATTGCGGCAGCCACCTTTTCGGGGTAAGTACCTGCAAAGTCCAGTGTGCCATAGCCTCCCAGACTCATGCCTAAGACATAGACGCGCGTGCTGTCAGCAGGGTAGTTTTTCAAGGTCCACTCTAAAACATCGTTGATTTTCTTGGGATTCCATGCACCACCGGGATTCTGTGGCACAATGACCAGTGCCGGAATCTCACGGCCTTTGACAATGGCATCCAAAGGTCCATAGCGGCGTGAACGGTTCAGGTCACGACTGCACAGGCTGGCGCCGTGAAGGAAGATAATCACAGGTGTGCTTTCCTGAGAATAATAATAGTCCTCTGGCGTGTATATCCAGAAATCATAACCACCGGGTATTACCTTTCGATTGGCCATCAGGTAATCATACTGTGCTGAGATGTTAAGCCAGCACAGAAGAGATAAAATGAGTGTTACGATACGTTTCATGCGTGCAAATGTACGCATTTTCTCTGAAAAGTTTGCTCAAATCAAGTAAAAATATTAGTTTTGTAGGCTCAAAACGAAAGAAGATATGAAGATTTTTGCTGTAGGAATGAATTATGCACTGCACAATAAAGAGTTGGATGGTGCGTTATATAAACCAGAGAAGCCTGTAATTTTCACGAAAGCTGATTCTGCTTTATTGAAGGACGGAAAGCCGTTTTTTATCCCCGACTGGTCCGAGCGTGTGGATTACGAGACGGAATTGGTTGTCCGAATATGTCGTCTGGGTAAAGGCATTCCCGTACGCTTTGCTCATCGTTATTATGATGCGGTGACAGTGGGGATTGATTTTACAGCTCGCGACTGGCAGGAAGAGGCTCGTAAGAATGGCCAGCCATGGGAGATTTGTAAGGGCTTCGACGGCTCCGCTGTGATAGGTCAGTGGGTTGAAAAGGAGAAATTCCGTGATGTTCAGGCCCTGCATTTTCATTTGGATATCAATGGTAATACGGTGCAGGAAGGCTGTTCAAGCGATATGCTCTATAAGGTGGACGAGTTGATTAGTTATATCTCAACCTATTTCACATTGAAGACGGGCGACCTCTTATATACAGGAACCCCTGTTGGTGTTGGTCCGGTAAAGATTAACGACCACTTGGAAGGTTGGCTGGAAGACCGTAAGGTGCTGGAATTTGATTGTAAGTAAGACTGATGAGAAGATTTTTTCTGATTTGGCTGATGATGATATGTGGCATGGTTTCTACTATGGCACAGGGTTTTTATAATCTCACAGCCGAGGAAGTTAAAATCGACTCTTTGTTGCCTTTCGTCAATTACTCGTGGCCTTTGGGAGGTAATTATGCAGACTCGACTTATGAGGTGAGAATTGCTTATCCGGAGTTTCTGGATATGGCAGAGGAAGACGTTAATCGTTATCATGCCATTACTACTGAACAACTGCCAGAGTTGCCGCGGATACAGCAATATGTAGGTGTGTCACGAAAGAGTGGTACTTTGTATGCCCAGTTCGTTCCTCTTGTTTTTCGTGAGGGTAAATATCAGAAACTTGTGAGCTTTCAGTTGCAGGTGAAATCTGCACCTGCAGGAAAGACCCGCCGTGCGTCATCGTCGGGCGATCGTTATGCAGCCCATTCAGTTTTGTCTAGTGGGCATTGGGCTAAGATTCGTGTGCCAGAGACGGGTTTTTATCATCTGACAGACGCTTTGATTAGAAAGGCAGGATTTAAGAATCCTAAGAAAGTCAAAATATACGGTTATGGCGGAGAACTGCAACCAGAGGTACTGACTGGAGAGTATCTTTCGGAGACAGATGATTTGAAGGAAGTGGCCACGTGTACGATTAAAGGGAAAAGACTGTTTCATGCTTCAGGACCAGTTAGCTGGGCGTCTAATACAACTCTTGCCCGTATGCGTAATCCCTATTCAGATTATGGCTATTATTTCCTGACCGAGAGTGATGATGAACCTCTGACAGCGGATAGCGCGTCTTTTGTCAGTTCATATTATCCTTCTGCCAGTGATTATCATGACTTGTATGAGGTAGATGACTATGCTTGGTACCACAGTGGCCGTAATCTCTATACCAGCGAGAAACTCACGGTTGGCTCTGACCGTAACATCACTTTGCCTGGCGTTCATTCCACGACGACGCAGATAAATGTAAACCTGTCATACGATTCTAAGTTTGTGGCAACGTTGTTGATGAATGGCACAACGATTGGGACGTTGACAGCATCTTCCGGGCTGACAAGTTCCGGGACTTTGTCTGATGGTAATGCTGTTGCTACCCAGGCCAGCTGGAAATTTTTGTTACCTGATTCTTTGATGAAAACTACAGACAATAAACTGACGCTTCGTCAGACATCAGGTGGCGAAGTTCGTCTGGATTACGTGTCGTTGTGCTATTCTACGCCCAAAGCGCTTACTGACTTTACGACCTCACTCCCAGTACCAGAGTATCTCTATAACATCACGAACCAGGACCATCACGCAGACTCGGCGGTAGATATGGTAATAATTATACCTACCAGCCAGAAGCTTCTTTCAGAGGCAGAACGCTTGAAGACGCTCCATGAAACCTATGATAGCTTGCGTGTGAGAATTGTTCCTGCTGATGAGCTTTATAATGAGTTCTCCAGTGGTACTCCAGATGCCAATGCCTATCGCCGATACATGAAGATGCTATATGACAGGGCAGGGACGGAGGCCGACCAGCCACGTTATCTGCTGCTCTTTGGAGATGGTGCTTGGGATAACCGTATGTTGTCTAGTGGCTGGCGCAGTCTTTCACCTGATGATTTCCTGCTTTGCTACGAGAGCGAGAACTCTTTCAGTGCTACGAAGTCCTATGTGTCCGACGATTATTACTGCTTGCTGGACGATAACGAGGGTGGCAGTATATTGAAGGATAAGTTCGATGCCGCCGTCGGTCGCTTGTCTGCTCGTACGGCCGAGGAGGCCAAGATACTGGTGGATAAGATTTATGCTTATCGTACCAATGCCTATGCTGGCGCATGGCAGAATACCTTGTGCTTCCTGGGTGATGATGGCGACCAGAACCGTCACATGCAGGATGCAGAGGCTGTTGTGAGTACGGTGAAGAGCCTTTACGCTAATTACGATATCAAAAAGATTTATTGGGATGCCTATACACGTGTGACCTCTTCAACAGGAAATAGTTTTCCGGATGTTACGCGCCTGATTAAACAACAGCTTCAGAAAGGAGCGTTGGTGATGAACTATTCAGGACATGGTGGTCCCTCGTTGCTTTCTCATGAAGCCGTGTTGCGTATTACGGATTTTGGAGAAGCCTCTTCCTTGCGTCTCCCCTTATGGGTTACTGCCGCTTGTGATGTGGCTCCTTTTGATGGTCTGAGTGATAATATAGGTGAGACGGCAATGTTAAATAAGAAGGGTGGTTCTATTGCCTTCTACGGCACCACACGTACCGTTTATGCCTCTTACAACCGACTGCAGAATCAGTCGTTTATGAAATACCTCCTGGCCAGTAAGAACGGACGCCGACTCACTATCGGAGAAGCGGCCTACCTTGCTAAGAATGATTTCGTGTCAGGTTCTACGGAAATGCTTACCAATAAATTGCAATATGTCCTTTTGGGAGACCCTGCCCTGACTCTGGCTAGTCCTACGGAGCAGGCTGTTATTGATAGTATCAACGGTAAGGCTGTTGCTGATGGAATCCAGCAGCTGAAGGCTGGTTCAAAGGTAACTCTGAAAGGTCATCTGCCGGGGCATACAGATTTCAATGGTGTTGTCACAATTACGGTTCGTGATATCGAAGAGACCATTGTTGGTAAACAGAATGATCCGGTAGCAACAGAGACAGCCTTTGAGTACCAAGACCGTCCGAATACCATATACAACGGTAGTGACAGTGTACGTAATGGTCAGTTCTCGTTCTCTTTTGCAGTTCCCAAGGATATCAGTTATTCCGATAAAACGGGTCTATTCCTTGTCTATGCAGTCAATAACGACAAATCATTGTCAGCTCATGGTGAGTGTGAGAGTTTCACGCTGACAGGTACTGAGGATTTGTCCAATGACGGCGTAGGACCGTCAATCTATTGCTATCTGAATAGTGAGTCGTTTGTAAATGGCAGTACGGTGAATGCCACACCCTATTTCTATGCAGAACTGACGGATAAGGACGGTATCAATGTTTCTGGCGGTATCGGTCACGATTTGGAACTCATCATTGATAATGATATGAACCTTACCTATCAACTCAATGAGCGTTTCCAATATGACTTTGGTGACTATTGCAAGGGAAAAGTTGACTATGTACTGCCGGAACTGTCGGATGGCCCGCATAAGCTCCTTTTCAGAGCTTGGGATGCACAGAATAATTCCTCTGTCGCTGAGTTGTCGTTTGTGGTGAATGCTACCCAACAGCCCACATTAAGTAACGTGATATGTACGAAGAATCCTGCTACTACATCTACCAGTTTTGTTATCAGTCATGACCGTGCAGGAAGTGAGGTGGATGTAGAACTGGAAGTCTTCGATACTTCCGGCCGTCTGTTGTGGAGGAAGTCTGAGACAGGTATACCTACGGATCATACTTATACGATTGATTGGGATTTGACTACAGGTAATGGTAGCCGATTGAAGACGGGCGTCTATCTTTACCGTGTCCTGATTAGTAATAATGGCAGCTCTAAGGCTTCACAAGCTAAGAAATTGATTGTCCTGGGACAATAAATAAGGTGTTGTTGCGTTATAACGATATAACGTTATTACGTCATAACGAAAATTACAATGAAAATAAAGAAGATTCTTTTGGCAATAGGCTGTTGTTCTATGTCCTTTGTGATGGCTCATGCCGATGACAAGAACACCACGTTCAATCCGGTGGAACATGCTGTCATCTCTCAGACCATTGCTCCAGACGCTCGTGCTGCCGGTATGGGTGATGTGGGTGTGGCTACTGATCCTGATGTCAACTCTCAGTACTGGAACTTGGCAAAATACCCGTTCTGTATTAGTCGTGCTGGTGTAGCGCTCAACTACACCCCTTGGCTGCGACAGTTGGTTAATGATATTGACTTGGCTTATGTGGCTGGCTATTATCGTATAGGTGATTATGGCGCATTGTCAGGTTCTCTGCGTTATTTCTCACTTGGTGAGGTGTATACCGATGCGGAGGGACTGGATGAGTCCATGACGGTGAAGCCTTATGAAATGGCACTTGATGTGGCTTATTCTCGTATGTTGAGTGAGACCTTCTCTCTGGGTGTAGGCTTGCGCTGGATTTATAGTGACCTGCGTTATGATTATTTCAGTGAAGGTTCTAAACCAGCCTCTGCGTTCGCAGCCGATATTGCCATGTATTATAATAACTATATGATGCTTGGCAATCGTGAATGTCAGTTGGGCCTTGGTGCTACTGTTACAAATATCGGTAGTAAGATTTCGTTCTATGGTGACGATGAGAGTCAGTTTATTCCTGCAAACTTGCGTGTAGGTGCTTCATTGTTGGTACCAGTCGACGAATACAACCGTTTTACGCTTGCTTTTGATGCCAATAAGTTACTGGTTCCTACGGTTCCCACCATGCAGCAGTATATTGATGACCGTTTAGGCGGTGATGATACGAAATATAATGCCAGCGAATATCAGCAGTATGTGCGCGAGCAATATAGCGATATGTCGAGTATCAAAGGTATCTTCACCAGTTTCAGTGATGCTCCTGGCGGCTTCAAAGAAGAACTTGAGGAAGTGCAGTGGAGCGTTGGTGCCGAGTACGTGTACAATGATCAGTTCTCGCTCCGTGCCGGTTATCACCATGAGTCGGAATCAAAGGGTAATCGAAAGTACTTTACCGTGGGTGGTGGCTTCCGCATGAATGTCTTCTCACTTGATGTGGGCTATGTCATCTCAACGGCTCAGACTAATCCCCTTGATCAGACGCTGCGTTTCACCTTGGCATTTGATATGGATGGTCTGAAAGATCTTTTTAAGTAATGGTATTATAACGGGATAACGTCATAACGAATATAATAGAATGATGATTAGAGTTGGAATGGGCTATGATGTCCATCAGTTGGTAGAAGGCCGCGACCTGTGGATGGGTGGCATTAAGTTGGAACATACTATGGGCTTGTTGGGTCATAGTGATGCCGATGTATTGATTCATGCTATCTGTGATGCCATTCTTGGCGCAGCAAATATGCGTGATATAGGCTATCATTTCCCTGATACTTCTGCTGAAACTGACGGAATGGATAGTAAGATTATCCTCAAGAAAACTATAGAACTCATTGCCTCTAAGGGCTATCGCCTGGTTAATATCGATGCCACGATTTGTGCAGAGAAGCCTAAGATGAACCCGCATATCCCAGAGATGCAGCAGTGTATGGCGCGTGTCATTGGCTGTGACCCGGATCAGATTTCCATAAAGGCTACAACAACAGAGAAACTTGGTTTTACAGGACGGCAAGAAGGCATCTCAGCCTATGCCGTTGCGTTGATTGAAAAGATCTGATGAAACAGTTTATAGTATTCATCTTCGTTCTTTTTGCTTTTCTTTCTTGTACAGAAAAACGTGATTATCGCGATGCTTTGTCGCGTGCAAGGGCTGTTATGTATCATGATGCCGACTCTGCTCTTGCTATTTTAGATAGTTTAGGTGATCATCAGTCTGAATTTGGCTCTCATTTTCAGAAACAGTATCAGTTGCAGTTGGCTGCAGCCGAAATGAAAGCGGGTGCAGTCTTTACTACAGATTCTCTGACAAAAGAGTTGGTGGATTATTTCGAAGCGAATGGTGATGATGAGGAAGTTGCCTTGGCATATTATATGTATGGTTGCTCCCTGATTGATTTGGGGCAGTCACCTGAAGGACTACAAGCGTATTATACTGCACTAAGCAAGGTTGATACAACCAAGGCTGACTGTAATAATAATCTGCTAAAGAATATATATGGGCAGATGTCTTTGGTGTTTCATAATCAGAATTTGCCTCAAGATGAGATTCGAACATTAAATCGTTATATCGAGAATGTTAAAAAGACATCAGGAGAAAGAGATTATCTTTTAGCAAAATATACACTAGTCAGTCCGTATATTTTGTTGAATGAAATAGATAGTGTTCTTAGTATCTCTTTGAAATCATATGAGGACTTGAAACGTATTGGTGATAATCAAGACGCTGCAAGTGTCTTATGTCCCACTATTTATTATTATATGGAAAGAGGGGAGATGGATAAAGCAACGTGGGCCAAAGAAATATTTGAAAAAGAGTCTGGCTGGTATGATGAAAAAGGAAATATTGCCACTGGACGTGAAAGCTATTATTATGTCAAAGGTTTCTATGAATTATCTGCAAATCGTTTAGATTCGGCAGAACAACTATTCCGTAAGGCAATCAGATATGGTTATCTGTCAGAAGGTTATAGGGGCTTGTTGAACGTATATAGAAAGCACCATGATGTAGATTCAGTTTTCCACTTCTCACTATTATATGAAGCTGCACAGGATACGCTCCACAATCAGCTGCGTACGAATTCAATCCATCAGATGTCGGCTTTATATAATTATAACAGGAGCCAGAAAGAAGCTGAACAGGAACGTGAGACCTCTCGAAAACTGAAAATGCGTTCAACATTCATTGGTGTTATTTCGTTTTTGGTCGTAGCGCTGCTATTATGGCTATACCTCCGATATAAGAATAAGAAAAAACAGGAGATACTGAAGCTGTCTAAAAAATTAGAGAGTGCTATTAGTGCGCGTTCGGAGATATCAGCGGAACTGCAGATGCTTAAGAGTAAGAACTACGAAGGCGTGATTGCTGCAAAAGAAGCGAAAGAGGCTGAACTTACTGAAATCATCAAGCGTTTACAACTGGAGAACGATCAGGCTGAACATACTGATGCAACGGAAACATTTGTCAATAGTCCCATTGCTCAATTGTTTATCAAAAAATCAAATCTCAAAACAGAAAAGCCCAATCCTTCGGATGGCGAATGGAGTTTATTGATAAGACAGTTTAGCAAGAGCTTCCCCGACTTATATAAGTCTTTCTCAGAGGGAACGCCACTTTCCCAGTTGCAGCAACAGGTTTGTGTCTTAATTATTCTTGGAATGTCTGATTCTTCTATTAGAATTATGTTGGGCAATTCAAAGTCTGTTTTGTCTGACGCCAAGTCAGATGCAAACGAACGCCTGTTTGGGCAGAAAGGTGCTAGAACGCTAAAAAGTAACCTGTTTAATGCTTTAAAATAGCTCTCCCGAACTTTTCCGAACTTTTTTTGTAATCCACTGTAAATCAGTTGGGTTTCTTTGGCGTTTCTGCTCTTTGGAGAGGCAGTCTTGGAAAATTATCCTATTTTTTGTTTTGTGCATAAAAGAAAAAGGTATAACTTTGCTCGGAAATTACTAAAACCCTTTAATAATCCTTAATTCCGCAACACTTTGATTTAACTTTATTTATAAGTTCCTGAGCAACAAAAAGTTGCTCAGGATTTTGCCATGT
>Ga0256406_1000502_pt1 | contig 71000 bp, 71 predicted proteins | sample RumenRJG_03DNA_FD_185986 | JGI IMG/M metagenome (GOLD analysis project Ga0256406, IMG submission 185986) | Bovine rumen microbial communities from Lethbridge, Alberta, Canada - RJG_03 | ecosystem: Host-associated > Mammals > Digestive system > Stomach > Rumen | place: Canada: Alberta | collected... | reverse complement strand
CCCGTTTCATTGCTGACAAGGTAATTCAGGGCCTTGCTGATGGCTGACTTGGGGATTACCCGGTCCTGATTCTGTTTTGCCCACGCAAATAAATCCCTCAAAATTGCGATTTCATTGTCGGAATTTTGAGGGGAATCATTTGTTTGGCTGTTTTGGAGAGGCTTCTTGCATCGTTTCTCTTTCCGCTCGTCTGCGGACAGGGAAGCATAGCTCTGTTCTACATGGAACAAGTTGCCAATCTTATGGAGTGCCTCTTCTACCAGGGTGCCTGTCCAGTCATTGGCATTGGCCAGTTCTGCCTCTTTGAATTTTCGCCTTGCATGGACGAAGCAGAGACAATGCCGGTCAGGGGAAATGAAACTGTACCCGGAATAATCATCTGTCATCAGGAATCCCGTATAGTTTTTCAGGTAGGCTTTCGGCCAGTCACTGCTGCGGGACGGGCAGTATGTAAACAGCCGTATCGCTGGGTTTTCACTATAGGGGACGGTTGTATAGACCCACATGTATGACTTACTCGTGTTCTTTTTCCCTTTTTCATGATGTACCTGCACCGGAGTTTCATCGACGTGAATGACCGGTTCCTGCAAAAGCCGTTCCTGCAGATGGTGGATGAGGGGATACAGCTACTCTTTCCCAGCCAGGACAATCCAGTTGGCCATCATCGCCTGGGTAAGCGGCAGGCCCATGCGCTGCCATTCGGATTCCTGTCGATACAGGGGCATCGCATACCCATACCTCTGCATCATGATGTGGGCAACTGCCGAAGGCGAAGCAATGGAATGAGGAATGACTGGCTGAGGGAGCTCCGGCTTTACGATGACCGACGTATTTCCCTTCCGACAATTCCGGCCTTGACAGATGCCATTCATACAAATTTTTAATATCAAAATAAGTAACTAAAATAAGAAAAAGAGATAATAAATTATCAGGTACGTCCATTTTACCGATTATTAGTCTTGGGTATCGATTTAATAGCTTCATACACGCGTTCACAATTTTTCTTATCGTTATAAGCAAAAAAATTATCAATGCGTTGCTTATATTTATCTTTTAACTGGCAATCATTTTCCATATAATTAATAAGACAATCCACTAAAGCGTCTAAATCGTATGTGACTTCCCCAAAACCATCCCTTTCATAATCAAAATAACCTTGAGTGTATAAATGATGTGAAAAGAAAATATCTTTATCAAACTGACAATACACAACTGGTTTTCGGAGATAAGCAAAGTCAAAAGCTACGGAAGAATAATCAGTCAAAATCAATGAACTACGATTAAAGATTTCTCGATATTTTGTATGTATAGAACAAAAAGAGACAGCATCATTATGATGAAACCAATCAATATAGTTAATTAGATTCGGATGTGGCATAAAGTGAATTGAATAGCCGAATTCCTTTGCTTTTTTTAGTAATGTTTTATTATTTAATAAATTATCATAAAAAATAAAAAATTGAGTTTTCTTAAAATTTTCGTCATATCTTGTAATACCGTCCTTACTATACAAATTACTTGCTCTTCCTACTAAATATTTTCTCCATGTAGGCATGATAGTAATAATTTTTTCTTGAAGATTTTGGAGGCGATCGAACCGGGGAAAACCTGTAAGTTTAACTATATCTGAATTATAAAAATAATTTTCGTTTATCATGGAATCGTATTCTGGTTTTGCAGCAGTTATAAGCATAGAAAGGTTCTTACTGTATTTATTTAACCATCCTGATTGATCATCTTTTGTAATGCCATGTTGCAAAAAAATACGCTTTTGATGCACCAGTATGTCATGATAAAATCTTCCCTGCCAAAGAAACGGATTATAAACGAACTCATCTGCAGCTGCAGAAACAGTTGCATCAGCTAGTAGATGAATTATTTTATGTTTCCAGGAAGAGTAGTTCAACATTTTTCCGTATTTCTTTACAATAGGATAATCTGTGCTATCTTTCCGAAGTACAAAATAGGTGTTTTCTTGTACTTTTTCTTCGTTTAAATATTTAAAAAAGGCTTCACCGTTGTCATCAGCTTTGTTAATTCGATCAGACAATAACCATAAAGGCTTACGCTTAAAACATTTGAATGTATAATAACAAAGACGGGCAAAAATAGCTTTTTTTGCAGCTATATGATGTACTTCACTAAACAAACTAAATAAAAACTTTACTTCAAACGAAAAATGGGCATATTTGCTGTAGGTTTTAAGAACAAGACTATTATTATTCCAACATATTAAATACGAATCACAAAGTCCATATGCCTGAGATGTTACTTTATTTACTGGGAAAAACTTTCCTGCTGCTATATTACGTAAATGCACTATATGATCATCAAGGTTTAAATAGAATTGAATTATATTAGAATCAAGATTTAAAATACCTTTAGGCAGATCTAAAAAGAAAGCATATCCTTCTGTAACAATCTCGTTCATCGCTTCACGTTGGATGATTCGATTTTTGTTTGGAATACATTCAATTGTTCTTCCATTGACTTTTGCCAAAAGCTTTACCTTCGGACTTTGATTGAAAGGCATAGACTTGAAGTGCCCTTCCAAACAGATTTTTCTATTTTTTTCATGCAAAAACTCTAACACCAGAGCAAAGTCATTTATAGGACAAATTTTTACCCCATGTATACAAAGAAATGTATCTTCTAAATTATATTGCAATACAGGATATTCCCCATATTTCAGACCAAAAGCTAAACATTTCATCCTGCCATCAATAAATTTTTGACTTAGAATAATATCATCGTCAATCTGTTGTAATAAAGATATTATCATTTCCTTATATTGATTTGCATCCGAAATGCCAATTGTCTCAATTACTTTTTTAAATGAAATTTTTAAACGCCATTCCAAATCGTACATTACAGCATATTGAATAAATCTTTCTATTGTATGATATTTTTTCAATGAATAATTAAATATATCTTTATGTGTATATTCTAAAGGCGGTAAATACCAGCTTTTGTTATCTAAGCTGGATTGAATAGCGGAAAGATTCCCTTCACTATGACGTCTATAGAAATAACAAGCTTCACAAAGAACACCTATCTTACAAGTATCTAAAAGAATTTTTAAACATTCATGCATATCTTCAGCATAAGCAAGGCGCGTATCAAAATGAATCAAGTTTAATGCTTTTCGGGTAATAAAAGAAGAAGATAAAGAAAGTTGCACACATTCTACTTCTTTTTTTAAATCTATAATCCGTGTTCCTTCAGCAAACTTATAATTAAGCATGTGATTACCATTGGCACCATCAAAAAATTTTATAGGGATAGATACCAAGTTAATTTCATCAATATGCTTTTTAAAAAAAACATATACATTTTTTAATGTTTCTTTTGAAAGTTTATCATCGCTATCCATAAAATTAATAAACTCTCCCTCTACATAAGGAATTCCAGCATTGCGCGCCGCAGACACGCCCTGATTGTCTTGATGAATTACTATTACATTTTCAGGATATTTTTCCTTATAAGTATCACAAATCCTTCCTGTCTTGTCGATAGAACCATCGTTACAAATAATAAGCTGCACATTATCTATAAAACCAATAGTCTGATTAACCAGACTCTGAATAGCTTCATCCAGATACCGCTCCGAATTATAACAAGCCATAACGATAGAAAATTTATATTTTTTCATTATTAATCTCCTCTACGCATAATCAATGTTTTTCCATATCTAAAATATCTAATGTTTCTCTTATTCCTCGTTTAATATCATATTTGGCAATCCACTCTGTTTTACACAATTTATTGGAATCGAGGATTGCATAATCAGCTTTGGAATAGCCAGCAGATTCCTTTTTTTCAGGTATATCGAAAACTACACTTTTTCCAGCCCAGGAGGCTACATATTCCGCTAAATCTTTTAGATGGATGTTAGAAGCAGCGTCGGCTACATTGTAAGCTTCTCCTTTTTTTCCATTGAGTAACAAATGGAGAAGTGCATTGACTGTATCTCCAACATATAAATATGAAAAATATTGATTTCCCTTACTTTTCAGGACAATATTTTCTTTTTGAAGCCCCTTTTTTAAAAATTGTGACAAAGCTTTACTATCATCTATTTTCATAGTCGGCCCGTAAATTCGGCAAAGTCGTGGAATTACAATGTCTAAATTATACTGCTTAATAAAGGCCTGACACAATGATTCTCCTGCACGTTTTCCTTCATTATAACAAGCCCGCACTGTGTTACAATCAATATAACCGCAATCAGTTTCCTTCAGAGGTTCGTTATTTGTCGTTTGGCCATAAATTTCCACACTGGATAAAAATAAAAATCTTTCTGTCATATGATTTACAGCATATGATAGAAGACGGTACGTCCCTTCAACATTTGTCATCAATGTTTCTACTGGATGTTCTGCATACGCTACAGGGTGAGTATTACTAGCTAAATGAATGATAAAATCTACTTTTTCATCCAATACCAATGGTTGATTAATATCAGCCGGAACAGAAGAAAAACACGGATTATCAAAATAGCAGGAAAAACGGACTTCTATGTTCCTCTTATCTCGTCCCATAGCAATAACAGAAATGTGCAATTTTCTAATTTTATTTACCCTCATGATAAGATCAATTAGAAAGGTTCCTATAAGGCCCGTTGCTCCTACAATAAGAATTTTTTTATAATTTAATCTATCCCAGTCAATGGATTTGGCAAATACATCTAATGATTTTATATACGAAGCATTGTTTGCAAACATATGTGTCTCTCCTCTATTTCATCCAGGAACTCTTCTTTACAGCAAGAAGAGCTTTGAATAATTCAAAATCATCAGCGGTTGTAATTTTAATATTCTTATCAGATCCCTTGGCGAAATAAAGCGTTTCACCCAAGTCTACCATCATGGTATTGGTATAAGAAGAACCGTAAATTCCAATTTTATCAGCAAATGCTTTTTTATATGCCCACAGTAACTTACCAAACTTATAAGCTTGCGGTGTTTGAACCCGACGCAGTGTATCGCGTGGAATATATTGTTTCGTACTGTACTCGTCTTCTTTAATAAAAATCTGTTCATTATAAGGAAGTGATGTGACACCATTACCGTAAAGCTCACATTTTACAATAACATCTGAAAGAACTTCTTCATCAATCATAGGACGAATACCATCATGAATGATAATAATATCATCATCGTTACATTTTCCCTCTAAATTATATACACCATTTCGAATAGATTCCTGGCCACTTCCTCCTCCAGAAACAACCCATTTCAACTTTGTAATGTTATATTGCTTTGCATAAGCACGAAGAATTTCGTGCCAACCGTCAAGACAAACTACCTCAATAGCATCAATGTCTGGATGCTTCTGGAACCCTTCTAATGTATAAATAATAACTGGCTTATCATTAATATTTATAAATTGTTTGGGAATATCCTGACCAGTTCTTTTACCTGATCCGCCAGCAATGATTAAAGCTATTTTCATAGTGCTATTGACCTCCTGTACACATATATGTATCAAGCACTCTATACTATCCTTTTATTTTTAAAATAACGTAATAAAAAAAATAAAATTTTTTATAAAACAGTTGAAATTTAAATCTATCTTTCCAAGAAAAATCATGGGAATTTACTTTCATAGCAAGATTCATTAAAAAAGATTTTTCTTCATTTTGAATTTCTATTTTAAATTGATTATATGTTAACCCGGACTTTACCATCTTACGCGTTACACGTCCTAATGTGTTAAAACTTCTTAATGGAATTTGTTTATGCAGAAAATGATTCTTATCTATATCTATAATACGGTGCATCGTAGAACTATGAGCTTGTACCAAATCAGACCTATATTGTTTCGTTACCTGTTCATTGTATCGCCTATATACATAAAATGAATCTTGAAGAACATAAATAGCTGGTACAGAATAGCATAACGTAAGGACTGCAACCATATCCTCTCCATACCATAATCCAAGAGAATTTAATAAAGCCTTTTCAACATACTTACTACGTTTAATTAATTTTGTTACCAAATATAAATTCATTCCTGCTTCATAGGTTCGATTATCATATAAAAAGTTATTTGACAAGAGTTCATTTAATTTTTGTCGATTATATCGTCCAACAGGAGGGCGAACTTTCGTTTGAAAAATTTTTCCTTCTTGATATTCTTCATACTGACAACAAACCATATCAACTTGTTGATTGATCATACAAGATACCATTTGAGTAACCATTCCTGGTTTAATATAGTCATCACTGTCAATGAACATCACAAAATCCCCAGAACTTTGACGGTATCCAGAAATTCTGGCAGCAGCAACACCTTGATTGTTTTGATGAATGACGGTAATTAGTGTGTATTTTTTTGACCATCTGTCACATATTAATCCGGAATTATCCTGGCTTCCATCGTCAACCAAAATAACTTCAATAGCAGAATAATCCTGTTTAATGATTGAAATTAAACAGGATTCGAGATATTTTTCAGAATTATAAACTGGAATTATAATGCTAACTTTTGGTTGATTCATGGTGTGTTTAGTCCTTAATCTGGTAAACTTTCATTTCATGAGTTTTTCTTTTTTCCAAAGGAGGTAGTTGCCAATAATCTCCATAAATTCCATGGAGATAGCTGTCCCAGCAAGATGGTGCTGGAAAAGAATATCCTTCAAAATGAACTGAAATAGGGTTTTCAAATTCTTCTTTTCTCATTCGTTCACCTATTCCATAAAGTCCGTTGGTAACTACAGCAACATAATTCATCTGTTCATATGGATATAATATAATATTTTTTTCAATATGTTGCAGACAACGGTTGGTTCCATACAGATTTGCCAATGGTTTTAAAATATATTTTCCCCATTTTCGAAAAACATTTTTTCCCATTCCAAGACGACAATCTGTAAGTTTCAGAATATTTCTATATTTTGTATTTTCATCATAAATTTTTTTAACCAAGTGTAAATCATCTGGCAATCCATCTACGGGCATGATGTCAATCCATAGCCCCGTATTGGAATTTTTATAATAACTGATGACAACAGTATTATTATCTATCATTTTGCAAAAAGGTCTTGTAAAATTCTTTAAAGAAGAAGAGAGTAAAGAAAATTCACTAGTAGCGCTGGCATTATAGAGTTTAATAAATTTTTCATAGTCAGGTCTGGGCATCATCACATCAATATCATCATCCCAAGGGATAAATCCCTGATGACGGATAGCACCTAATAAGGTGCCTCCACAAAGATAATATCGTAAATGATGCTTAATACATTGATGACTGAACTCTAAAAGAATATGTAGTTCTCTTTTTTTTATTTCCTCTATAGATAATTGATAATTCACTATAACTATCAATCCTTCCAATAAGCCAAAAAGTCATGATGTGATTTTCTATTATGTATTGGTGGGATTTCCAAATAGTTTCCATATAAGTGAGACAAGTACTCATCATAATTATCTGGCGTACAAAAATATTTTCCTTCAAAAACTCTCCATTTACCTTTTAAAAAGGATGCACCATGAATACACTCTGCATATCCATAATGAGGAAAAGTACTTACCCCAATAAATTCTGATGAATCTACATCATATTTCATAGCGCGCATTGTAACGATTTGATTCAAATTGAATGGAATAAATAACCAGGAGAAAGGAATAGCAATAAACTTAATAGCCGAACGAAAAAAAGCCCTTATCATCTTTTTTTTATTTTTTTGATCTTCAAAATGTCGACTTCTAACAAACTTTTGTTTTGATAAAGTCGCTATACGTGTCAAAATATTATTTGTATACCAAAACAATTTACGTCTTTTGTAACCACAAGGGGATCCGTCTATAGGGAAAATATCAATCGAAACGCCTAAAGAACTCTTTCTAAACCCTCGGTAAACTTTTATTGTTCTGCTATCTTCAACCTCTGCAAAGGTCGAATACCATTTTGAATCCGTTAAAAGGGAATGCACCTGATAAAATGATTGTCGTTGATTGTACAATAAATGAAATCGTATATAATCTGGTCTTGGCATAATAATATCAATATCATCATCCCAAGGAATAAAACCGTGATGACGGATACAACCTAATAATGTACCTCCACAAAGATAATAGCGTAGATTATTCTGATGGCAAAAATCAGCTACATCACAAAGTATATCCAATTCAATTTTTCTTAATGTAGCAGAGCTAATTTCTTCCACTATGAATCCTCTCTCATTATTTTATTAGGGTCCGCTTTTTCTAAAAATCGAAGTGCTGCAGCTATTGCTGCACTTCGATTTCCTTTTTCTAACATTTCAAAAAGTCTATCTTTTTCGGTTAGTTTGGCAATTTCTTTTTCTTTTTGTTTTTTTCTTATAAATTGCTCTGCCAGGGCATGAATTTCTATTTCTCCCTTAGGTAACTTTTTATTAATAAGAAATTCTTCATAAGCATCACAATATAGCTTTACATTGTTGGAAAATCCTATTTGTCTGCCATGATCCAGCCATAAAATTTTATTACATAGTTCCCGTACCTGCCCTATTGAGTGTGACACAAGAAGTCCCGTAACTCCGCTATCTAATATTTCACGCATCTTATGACCACTTTTTTTTCGAAATGCTCCATCTCCTACACTGAGAACTTCATCTAATATAATTATATCTGGATTTACTAAGCAAGCAATAGAGAAAGCCAATCGGCTCTTCATGCCACTTGATAACTGCTTAAAAGGGCGATCCTGAAAATCCTTAAGTTCAGCAAAACTAATTATTTCATCGTATTTTTCATTCATAAATTTACGAGTATATCCTAACATAGCACCTCGAAGATATGTATTTTCGCGAACTGTAAGTTCTTTATCAAAACCGCTGGCTAATTCTAAAAGTGCAGCAACAGTTCCATGTTTTTTAATACTTCCGGTTGTTGGTACCATAACACCAGAAATAGCCTTCAATAATGTGGATTTTCCTGCCCCATTCGTCCCAATAATGCCTAGCATGTCCCCTTGCTCTAAAGAAAAGGTAATATCTTTATCGGCCCAAAACTCTTTTATACGATATTTATTACGTAAACGACGAACAACATATTCCTTTAATCCTATATCTTTAAAGTCACCCGTAATATAACGAATAGAAACTCCATTCGCTTCAAGCATTATCACAGCAATTCTCTCCTTAAACATAATATAAAAATTTATGATTATTCTTTTTATAGATTAAATAACCAATTACATATGCTAAAAGTGCATAAATCAAGCACAAGCAATGATATAACATCCCTGGTATTTGTGCCTGGATGACAATATCTCTAAAATATTCAATATAACAATATATAGGATTAAAATAAAAAAGGAAACGAAATTGCTCTGGCACAATGTTGATATCATAGAAAATAGCAGACATATACATCAATAACATCGTAAATATGCTGTATAAATACCCGATATCGCGAAAGAAAACAAAAAGAGCAGATAAAATCAATCCCATTCCTAAATTAAACAGGATAAGACAGCCTATAGGAAATATAAGCATAAAAAAATGAAGTCCAAAAGCGATATTATCAAAAAAAACAAAGGCAAAGAAGATTGCCAATGTTAATCCAAAGTTAATAAGGGTAGATACATTTTTTGAAAATAAAAACAGATACTTCGGTACGTTAATTTTACTAAATATAGACGCATTACTCATTAATGAATTCATTCCAGCAGTTGTGGACTCTTTGAAATATGAAAACAATAAATTGCCACAAAAAAGATATATAGTATAATGCTCAATATGGCGACCAAAATAAAATCCAAAAACCAGTTTAAGAACGAGTAAGGTCAAAAGCGGTGAAAGGATACTCCACCCCATGCCTAATATAGTGCGTTTATATTTTTGCTTAAAATCTCGTTTAACTAATTCTTCAAATAAAAATTGATTTTTCTTTAATCGTTTATAGCTTTCAGTTAATTGCATTTAATTGACTCCAATTAGTTGTTCACTTTTGTAACCATAATATTACAATACTTTTATAATTAAAATAACTTAACATTAACAAGGCGATGTTAAGTTATTTTAACTGTACACAAGGCTTATTCTATCACAAATTGCCCTTATTTGTCAGCATTTCCAATCTGATTTCATTTTCCAAAAAATTTCCGCTTTAAAAATAAGCCACCTTTTTTTATCCAGTTTTGCTTTTCCATGAATGAGACGTTTTGTTCAGCATAGTTTATTTGATTGTGTTCAATCCATACGTCAAGTAATCGTTCAGCTACAAATCCATAGACCCGTGAATCGTAAGAATCCCAGTTAGTAATATCTAATCTTTTTTCGAGTTCGAAAAGAATCGAAAAAAGCCATTCCATATAGGATTGGAAGTAATCGTTGCGCATGACAAACATGTTGAACATATGAGCCCAGGTACGGTTCATGACCATTTCAAAAGCTGGCAAATATTTCGGATATGTTTCTTTAATGATTTGTTCAGTTATATCCAGGCCTTCTGAATGATGGGCATGGTTATAATGGGAACGGTTGGTTTCAATATAATAGTTCCGTTTATCTGGTACGACGACGGGGTGTTGGGCTAATAATGCAGTCCATTCAGTTTCAGTAAGAATCTGCTTCTTTTTACTCTCAATGGAGTGCACTTCTTTACGGGTAAAATAACGACGATAATGGACAAGTCCAAAATAGTCAGCGTTCAGATTTTTCCAAGCCCAGTAAAGACCAGTGAGTTCACAGAAATTAGGATTTTTAATACTGATATTCTCGCCCGTATTATCTGGCGTATAGCCTATGTCTTTTTTCCCTTCTGCTCCTACATGGACTGGAAGATACACCGGATCTGATGGCATCCAGTATGGTTTATGTGCAGCTATAATGATTTTAATTGACAATGTGTCTTTTCCTTTCAATGGTAGATTATGGGGTTGTAAATGGACTCATGATATGGACTCTGTTCGCGAGAAAGAACCCTTCCGCCCTAACGGGCACCTTCCCTTCGCAGGGACGGCTTCTAACGATGCAAGCCGACTTCATTATTTATGCATCGCGATGCTTCTTCAAATGCGATGCTCTGCCTAAGTTGGCCTATTGCTCCAGTTTCATCTCTGCTGTCCGTTTCGGCAACTAGACTGTATTTCCCTTTTGTCGATACGTGCTGGGCCAAAAAGGCTCCTCACGGGAACGACATTTAGCAGGGCGAATCCCGATTTAATATGCGCCTTTGTGCTTTAGTACGACTCCTATGGTACGCCAGATGAGTACGATGTCGAACCAGACGTTCCAGTTGCGGACATACCAGGTGTCCATCTGGACCCGTTCGTCGTAGGTAGTGTCACTGCGGCCGCTGGTCTGCCACATGCCGGTGACACCGGGGCGGACCATGTAGAAGTCTTCGATGTATTTGCCGTATTTGGGAACTTCGGCCTGTATGATGGGACGAGGGCCGACGAGGCTCATTTCTCCTTTTAGGACGTTGAATAATTGGGGCAGTTCGTCCAGGCTGGTTTTGCGCAGGAATGCACCGCTGCGGGTAATCCGCGGGTCATCTTTGAGTTTGAATTCTTTTTCCCATTCTTTGAGGACTTCCGGGTCTTTTGCCAGGAGTTCTTTGAGCCTGATATCGGCATCGACGCACATGCTGCGGAATTTATAGCAGTTGAATTCTTTTCCATGACGGCCGACGCGGCGGTGCTTGAATATGACAGGGCCAGGCGAGTCTTTGTATATCCACAGGGAAATAGCCAGGAATACGGGACTCAGACAGATAATGCCGATGCAGGTACAGACTATATCGAACAAGCGCTTGATGATACGGTTGTATCGCCGGGCCATGTTATTGCGAATTTGAAAAGCTACGATATGTCCATCGAGGAGGGTTTCCATATCGAGGGTGGCCAGTGGCATGGTACCCATATCGGGAATAAAGGCGATATTTTTGACTTTGGGCTGCAGCCGGTATATGATATCCTGTACTTTATCATTGCTGAGCCCCGGCGCGATGACCAGGACTTGCTGGACGCCTGTCTGGTCGATGACGGCTTCGGCATCGGCAAAGGTCCCCAGATGTGGCATGAGTCTGGCAACTTCCGGTTCTGGTTTATGATCTTCCAGGAAACCGATGAAATCATAGGCAAGACCGGAATCGTCCTTGAAATATTTTAGCACAATAGCAGCCGTCTTTCCTGCCCCCATGATGAGAACCGGGAGCTGCAGCATATGGAGACGGTTCAGCATTTTACGGCTGATGAAACGGAATAATACGAGAAAGAAGAAGGCAAAAATCCAGATAAATCCTATGAATAACCGCGATGTATGAGATGCCGTTTCCAGGACATACATGAGAAATATCATCACACCGACGGCATACAGATCGGCTTTGAAAATACGGGAAATGATGCGCCAGAACTGCATGCGCCGTGTATATAGAGACTGGACCTGCATGAAAAGGATAAAAATAGCTGGCCCAATTACGTGAAAACTGAGCCAGGAAATATGCAGGGCCGAATTGGTAATGAGCGCATTACGCAGGAAAAAAGACAGCTGTTCTGCCAGCAGGACAGCTAGATAATCGATTACGACCCACAACAGTGGCAGCACGATAGTGCTGTATTTATTTTTTATAGAAATGGATGTTTTCATGACGTCACCATGTCCGTTCATTCCCAAAATCCTCCTAGTTTGTAGCTTGTTTCATTTTAACACACCCGTCATAGTTTGTCAGTATGAGGAAACAATATGTTTTTTGAGTAGTTATGGTGCCATCAGACCTGCTCTAGTACTTCGTAAACACAGAAAAGTCCGCAAGGCGATATACAATGCACTGTGCGGACTTATAGTTATTTCATGATCAGGATCGGTACGTGGCTGCGCAGGAGGACGTAGTTGCTGACGCTGCCAAGAAGTATTTTTTTCAGGCCTGACAGGCCCCGGTTGCCAATGATGATGAGGTCCACCGGGTGTTCTTCACTGTATGTTACGATGTTTTGTGCCGGGTCTCCTATCTGGACGACGGCTTCGGCATGGATAGTATCGGGAATGAGAGGCATAAGTTTCAAAAGTAGTTTGTATCCTTTTTCTTTCAGTTCTCCCGGTATATATCCGCCAGTGCTGACTTGTTCAAAAGAATTGATTTCTTTATTCATATCTACTACGGTCAGCAATGTCAGGCTGCTGCCGCATTTTTGTGCCAGATAGACGGCTTTTTCCAGAGCCCGCCTCGATGGTTCGGATCCATCAACCGGTACCAGTATATGCTGTAATTCTTCGTTCATAACAATTCCTCCTTCTGATGTGCCAATTTCTTCTGTTTCGTTCCGTAAAAGACCAGGCAGAAGACGATGAGGATGCAGGCGAAATAAATCAGGAATCCTCCAAATTCCGGGGCAATATCCCAGAATCCGGCACCGCGGATTGTAATGTCTCTCGTAAATTCATACTCCCAGGTCAGGGGAAAGAAATGAGCAAAGTAGCGTACCCACAGACTTTGCTGCATAATCGGGCTGGTGGCACCGCCAAGAATAAATCCCATAGGTATAAAGAGTATCATGCGGCTGGCAGCTACGCCGGGGTTGGCTGCATTCCATCCAAAGAGCAGGCTCATCATTCCGACGGCCGGGATATAGAAGCACTGGGTCAGGAAAAACAGGAGCAGGCTGCCTGTGAAAGCCATGTCATTCAGGAAATGAAGGATGACCATGCCGACGGTAAGGGCCGTCATGAGGCAGATACAATACGGGATGAGACGGACGAGTATGGCAAACGGCGTTCCCTCCTGCTGTGTACGGGCTAGTTCCCCGGTCATGCGCAGCCTGGGTATCATACCGATGGTAGCAAAGGTAAAAAACATGGAAGAAAAGAAAAAGAGAAATCCCTGGACTTCCCCATTGTTGGCTGCGGAACCCTGTGGATTGAACAGGAGCCGGTCTCGCAGGGTAATGCCCCGTTCTGCCCGGGATGTTGTGGGAGCCGCCAGTTTTTCATTTTCTACCGCCACGATAGCATTGAGACCTTCTATGATATCTGCGTTCTGGGCAATGCTCGTATTGTCATAAAATACACCAATGGTCCCGGCAGCATCACTGTAGCGGTTCTTTTCCAGATCTTTTGGGAAATAGACGACGGCAGCAAACCGGTCCCGATAAAAAAGCGATTTCGGATTGACTGCTGTATGAAGGACCGTATCGATGCGGATATACGGGGAGGCATCCATCTCGTCGATGACCTGATGGCTGTATTTGGAGTTATCCAGATCGATGACGGCGACTGGGGCATCCTGTATATAGTTATTCCCCAGGAGCACTGTAAATAATACGGCGCAGACCACCGCTACGATCATCGCCACTTTTTCATAAGGCATGCCCATACCGGAAAAGAGAAAAGCCAGCTCACGTTTCAGAGAGTTCATGATCGGTCACCTCGATTGTCTGACCCGGCAGGACTTTTTCTTCCGGATTGGTGTAGACGCGGATTTGGAAAGCCGTAAGGTCAGCCTGCCCTTTTTCTCTCGTACCTTTCAGGTCGGCAAAGCCCGGTGCCTGCGTGATAAACCGTATCGTACCACCTACGCGATGACCATCCGTTATGGCCGTACCGGAGAGATCCTGCCCTTCGTGAAGGCGGACAGCCTGTTTTTCACTGACATAGATATCATAATATTTCCGTTTGCTTTCCAGGAGGATGACCGGCGTGTCAGCCTGAATCATTTCTCCTTTCTTGGCCAGCAGTTTCAGTATTTTACCATCTTCCGGCGCTCTCAGAATCAGGCGGTCTTTTTGTACTTCCAGCTGCTGCAGTTGTACACGGAGCTGGTTGCGCTGCTGGACCAGGGATTCTCTGTCATGTCCCTTGTTGGCTACAGTCTGGCGCTGTTCTTCAATTTGTGGCAGTACCATGGTGTTCGTATCACCCGTATCCATGGCTCCACCCAGTAATTTAGCCAGGCCTTCCTGCTGCTGGTTCATAGCGGCCTGGGCTACAGAAAGAGCCGCTTCCGAGTCGTCCATATCGGATTTTGCGATGGCTCCCTGACTGTACAGGGCCATTTTACGGTCGTAATCCCTCTGGGCATTGACCAGTGTGGCAGCGGCCGAATCGATAGCTGCACGCTGTTGATCAATCTGGCGCCGGCTTTCCTGTTCTGTCGTATTGGTCTGGGCAAAGCCAATCTGTATAGAACCTTCCATCGATTGTATCTGTGCATCGAGCTGGGCAATCTGGGCCTGGGTTTTAGCAATATCGAGGTCTACATCGGTACTGTCCAGTTCCATCAGGATGTCGCCGGCTTTTACTTCCTGCGATTCCTGCACGGCTTCCCGGATTAGTTTGCCACTGACTGATTGAAAGGATACTTTTACCTGCTCTGCCGTGACGATGCCATCTTTTTTTATAATGCCCTGAGCGACGGCATCATTTCCTTTATACAGCAGCAGAATTCCACCGGCAATGAGGACGATGATAAAGAATATCCCCATATGCATCGCTTTTCTGCGCCATATCATATTTTGTCCGTCCATACTAAACAGTCCTTCCATCTATATATTTAGCTAGCTAACTAATTATATCTAATATCACACAGGGACTGTCAGTCAGACTTATCCTGTCAGTTTCTTCAGCAGTCCGATGAGTTCATTTTGTTCCTGTTCCGTGAGTCGTCCCATGAGTTTCGTAATGCGCAGATAATGACCGGGCAGTACTTTTTCCGTATAGGCCTTCCCGGCCGGTGTCAGCAACAGTTTCTTTGCCCGCCGGTCTTCCTGGCTCGACCGGGCTTCTACTAATCCATCCCGTACTAGTCGCTGTGACATGACGCTGATTGTCGCTTTGGTCACTCCCGTCTTTTCTGCCAGGTAACTCGGTGCAATGCCTTCCGGATGCTGGTGCAGGACGATGAGGACCCGCAGTTTACCTTCGCTGAGTTGATATTTTTTTTCCAGGACGTCATTGATATCACAACGTATTTCTTCGGCAGCCTGCATGATGCGCAACATGGCCAGTACTGCCGGAGGATTGATTTCCGGAATCAGGCTGGCATGTTGTTCCAGTTCTTCCCGTGTCGGGAACGCTTCAATTTTCATCACTGTCATCCCTTTATAATTAGTTAGCTTATTAACTATAAGTATAGACACTTTTTTTGAATTTGTCCATACTTGAGCCTTTTTTCCTACAGGCCCTTTACTTCATCAGGGATGTTGCGCCGCATGCTCCAGTCCACGATAATACCAGCGGACGAAATACAATTGAAGCAGCTATACCAGAATTTCCATTTTTTCTTCCAGATTTTCATCAAATGGCCCGCCTGTAGACATATTTACAGAATCTGCCCAGCCCCATCGTATAAGTATATGACAGGGGCCGGACAGAGTTTATCAGTACAGACTATTCCAAGCCGAGTTTCTTTTTCCAATAGCCGGAATAGATGACTGACATGGGGTTATGAGCTAGTACACGATCTTTAACTACCAGTGTCGTGACAGGTCCTTTGCAAGTCCGTGCAAAAAGCGCATCATGACCAACACAGAGACCAGCCGATACAAATAATTGGCAGTTCTGCTTATTGAGAAAATCAGCCTGGCCTTTTGGATTGCACATGCATTCTACAGGGGCATCGGGATTTACTTTTTTCAGACCCAGGACATCTTTTTCGACACCACAATTTTTACAGCAGACAGAATACACTTCGAACTCCTTGGACAAGTAAGCAGCAAACAGGCGTGCTTCTTCGGCTATACCGATACAAAAGCCGATACCAATTTTTGTATACCCCATTTTTCTGGCAAAAGCTGCCGTTTCCTGCAGGCGCGTATATTTCATGTAATATGTAGCTTCTACATAAGCCGCGGCATCCATGATGCGCCGTTCTTCTTCATTATATAATGCCAGTACTTCTTCGGTCTGTACACCTGTACAGCTTTTTCCCAATCGGGCACACATATGATTGCAGTTGCAATTGGCACAGTCTCCTAACATAGAAATCATCTCCTCTTTTCGTCGTTTCTTTTAGTATACTACGAATTAACCAGGAAGTAGTCCGATTGTTTGTATACTTCTTCTGTAATATCCTGCCCGATTCCCGGGAGATCCGGAACGGCATACTGTCCGTTTACAGGTTGATAATCGTATTGAACCAGTTCTCTGTATTCCTTCAGTAAGGTTTTCTGGTGATGTTCATGAATGATAAAATTAGGAATAGCTGCTTCCGCCTGAATCGCTGCTGCTTCTGCTACTCCTGTACCGGCAACGTGGGCTTGTACGGTGATTTCATACGCATGGGCCATATCTGCAATTTTCCGGAACTCGGAAAATCCGCCGCACGACCCCAGATCAGGCTGTATAACATCTAATGACCGGTCTGTAAAATATGGCAAATAGCCAAAGCGGGAGTAAATCCGTTCTCCTGATGCCAGGGGGATATGTATATCATGTTTTGCAATCCGGAGCAATGATGGATTTAAGGGTGTATTGATTTCTTCGTATAAATATATGTTGTATTTTTCAATTGTCCTTGCAAATTGAATGGCACTTGTTATATCCGTACGGCCATGATTTTCAATGATAATGTCCACATCCGGTCCAATCGTTTCTCTTATTGCCTGTACCCGTTCTTCTCCCAGTTCGATAATCCAGTGAGGCAGAGGCCCTTCTACGCGGGGAATGGTTTTGCCTTCCCGGTCAAAGGAAAGGACGTCTACCTTTATGGCATCGTATCCATCGTCCAGGGCATGCTGCGCTTCTGCCACATATTCTTCTGTTTTTCCCCGCGCGTATCGTTCTGGTCCCCAGCCCAGCTGCAGCTGCGATGCGTATGCCCGCAACGAAGAATGCGTTTTCCCTCCCAGCAGCTGATAGACGGGAACTCCGAGTGCTTTTCCTTTGATATCCCATAAGGCTATATCCAATGCGGAAATGGCCGTAAAAATGACAGTGCCGCCACCCTGGCCCCAAAAGGTTTTCTTGAATAAGGTTTCCCAGATTTTCTCTGTAGCAAAGGGGTCTTGTCCGATAAGCAGGGAACTGAAATCCCGGATAGCTCCTACAGCACCACTGCCTCCTTTCCCGTAGGCCATTCCGGCTTCTCCGATTCCATATATCCCTTCATCCGTCAATACTTTGACTAAAATAGGACGTTGTCCCGACTGCGGACGTGTAGTAACGTAAAATATTTCTACTTGTGTGATTTTCATGGGAAATTCCTCCTCAACAGGTCATATAATTTTTTTCTGTGGTTTCATAATGCCGTCTAAAATGTGTTTTTCATACTGAATCGTTTCGGGCCCTTTGCCATGAGGACGGCTGAGTTCGATTGGTTGATTCATCCGGATATGCCCGTCTTCTATAAGAACAACCCGGTCAGCCAGATAGACGGCTTCGCTGACATCGTGTGTCACGAGAACCAGAGTAAACCCCAGTTCCTGCCAGAGCCGTTCAATCAGGCGCTGCATATGCAGGCGGGTCAGTGCATCGAGAGCGCTGAGTGGTTCATCGAGCAGCAGTACCCGCGGCCGGCCGATCAGTGCCCGTGCCAGTGCCACACGCTGCTGCTGACCGCCTGATAAATCGCCTGGCCAGGCATCTTCCCTGCCCTGCAGGCCGACTTCCTGCAATACACGGCGTGCCGTATCCTGATCCCGGTCCGGAGAACCCAGAATAACATTTTCCAATACGGTTTTCCATGGCAAGAGGCGGGCGTTCTGAAACAGGAACCGTATCTCCGGATTGACAGCGCAGACTTCCCGACCGCCGACGACGATATGCCCCTGTGTTTTGGATGTCAGTCCCGATATAAGACGTAAAAGCGTACTCTTGCCACAACCGCTCTTGCCGACGAGAGCCACGCTTTCCCCAGCCTGTACAGTCAGATTGATATCCTGCAATACGAGATGGGAACCATATGCTTTAGTAAGATGATGCAGATTGATTTCATATCCATTCATGATTCGGACCTCCTCATATTAGTGTTCCAGCGGAGCAGACGCCTGGTAAGCCGCACGGCCAGCCAGTCTGATATAGTGCCCAGCAGGGCGTAGACAATCATGCTCAGGACGACAACGTCCATCATCATAAATTCGCGGGCATTTGTCGCCATGAATCCAATGCCGGACTGGGCTGCTACGGTTTCAGCGACAATCAGGATCAGCCAGGTCCCACCGATAGACTGGCGCAGACCAATCATAATAGACGAGACCGCTCCAGGGAAAATAATGTGCCGGAATAGTTCCCATGGCGTCAGCCCGTATACTTTGCCCATTTCCAGTAATTCCGGGTCTATGGAGCGGATACCATGAAACGTATTGAGGTAGACCGGGAAAAACGTGCTCAGGGCAATGAGGACGACTTTCGCCGTTTCACCCAGTCCGAACCAGATAAGTATCAGCGGCAGAATAGCCAGACGGGGCACGCTTTTTATCATCTGGATTGGCGTATTCAGAATGGTATCGAAAAGCCGGAACTGTCCTGTCAGTGTCCCCAATACAAATCCGATGGTTCCTCCCGCTGCCAGGCCGGCTCCAGCGCGAAGCAGGCTGATCTGTATATTGGCAGCCAATGTCCCATCAGCAATGAGAGATGCTGTCGTCTGTATCAATTCCGATGGTCTGGGAAATAAATGATTCAGCTGATTAGTCATGGAAAGGTATATCCAGATTCCTATCAGAAGTGCTGGAACGGACCACATGAGAATAAGGGTTTTCAACCAGTTCCGGACTTTTATAATATTCATTCTTTTTTTGTTATTTTCGCATACTTGCCTTTTCAGTACTACTTCCTGGACTGTTCTTACTGCCATACGGCATACCTCCTTTATTCATACACATGAAATTTTGAAATAGCTTCCGTCAGTGAGCCATCAAATAAACCAGCGGCTTCAACAGGCTGTTTCAACAGACCCATTTTTATAAAGGAATTGATAATATCTTGTTCAGATTGAATTGTTTTTTCATCAAGAGGGGCTATTCTCCCTTTGCGCTGTGCTTCCTGCTCTTCAAATTGTTTTTGATATTCATCAGCCTTCTGATTCGTTTCTTTAGCATAAAAAGCCGCCCATTCCTTCGGATGCTGACGTATCCATTCATCGGCTTCATTGATCCGTTCCAGATAATCGATGAGAGCCGCTTTTTTCTTGGGATCCGCCAGGGCAGCGGGAGCAGCATACCAATAATAGTCGCCGGAAAGAATGCTTTCTGCTGAAGCCAGTGTAACGGCGCCTTTATTTTTGGCCTGAATAATACTATTTCCATATCCGGCATAGGCATCGACATCACCAGTGAGTACGGCCGACAGACCGTCTGATGTAGACATAGGCAGTGCTTCGATATCGTTCCAGGAAAGGCCGGCTTCTTCCAGCATTTTAAACAGGAAATACTGGGCTGTCGTAGATTTGACATAGGCTACTTTTTTCCCTTTCAGGTCGGCGACCGTATGGATAGATGCTTTGCTTTTCGGGCCCGTAATCAGTTCCTGATCCAAAGTTGATCCTTTTCGTATAGCGACGATTTTGAAATTCCCGCCATTATTGCTTAGTGAAGCAAAGATAGGTGGTATCTGACTGCCACAGCCTGCATCCAGCTGGCCTGCAGCCATGGCTTCCAATACCAGACTTCCACCGCGGAGATTGTGGAAATGAACCGTATAGGGCGTATCATCAAGACCGGCGGCCTGCAATACTCCCTGGGCGTTTTGGATTCCTGCCGCACCGATATCCAGTGTCACTCCCGACAAATCACCCTCATAGGGATTAGAAGCATGGAAAGAGGCTTTTTCGCTTTTTGCCGTACCTGTACCGCCACAGCCTGCCAGTCCCAGAATAAGAAAACAGATTACAACAAGCAGAATAGATATTTTTTTCATAACATTTCCCCCTTTGGCAATAAAAAAAGCTGAATACACCCGGTACGCCTGCCTTGATGGCATACGTACCAGATGATTCAGCCTTCAGCTTTTCTGATCAGCTTTTTCTCCGTCCGTTCGATGCGGACAATTTCATGTTTTTTGATGACGACGACTAGTTTCCCGTATTGCAGATTCCCCAGTGATGAGCGGATCTGTTGTTCTATCCCTTTCCGGTCCGGTGGTTTCCGGCAAATTCCTTGTCCCTGACAAAGAACGATGCGTTCATTGCGCTCCAACTGAATCAGCCGGGAATCCTGGATGACCAGGGCAATCTCTCCGGAACAGGTCTGTTGTATTAAATCCAGCGCATAGGTCAGTGCATTTCCCTGATTCGATGCTCCCCCTCTGTTTTTCATGTATCCCTCCTAAAAAAAAAATCAGCATCCTGAAAGATGCTGCTCCCCTAGCCAGTCTCATCTTCCAGGTTTAATCCTGCTGGAATTGGCACCTTACCTTCCGGCAGGTTGCCGCAGCTTCACCGGGCCAGTCCCTCCGCTGCTCTTGATGACGCGCATTCTGTTGTTTCAGATCCGCGCTATGAATTTGTACACATACAGTCTATTCTGTTCATATCCGGTACCTCCTGATTCGTCAGTTTTTAATGTATACCGAAATAATACACTATATTCTCCTGCCTGTCAAGAAATTTAGAATTTAATTCTATATTTTTTATGTATATGCAGAAGAATTATATCCCTATGTACACTATGCATTTTTTATTGTGAATCCGTTGTTCTTTTTGTGTATTAATTGTGATATGATTGTAAAAAAGCATATGAAAGGAACTCCCCCATGAACCTGAAATGCGTGTTGCTCTTGTTTGTTCTGACAGCCATTCCTATGTTCTACGGATCCAGCCAGGCAGCCGGATCTTCCACTTTTCCAGTAATCGTTCCTGATGATGTACAATCGGAGCCATTAGAAGACAAAGAAATTCTGAGGACGCAGAAAAATACCTATCCCTATGTCGAAATGCACGGTGATTACCGTTGGCTTTGGGGGAAAGGACGGTTTTCCGCTCATACCGCCCAGTCTGGTAAGGAGAGTCGTCGGCATGATGAAACGATATATATGGCGACGCGCCGGCTGCGGATTTTTCCTTTCATCCATCTGAACGAACATACAACCATACGGACCCAGTTGGAAGATAACCGGAATGATAAAGACCATGACGCAGACCATCATCTTTATCTGGGCAGACTGTATATCCAACATGAAACGGAGCAGACGAAAGTAGAAGCAGGCCGTTTCAATTATTATCTGCTCGATGGCAATGTTATCGACAAAAAGGTGGACGGCCTGCGGTTCCGCCTCGGTCAGAAAGGAATTTCTCCCGGCAGCATTACGCTCTTTGCCGGCCGCACGACAGGCCCTGATGATGAACATCGGAAAATAGGATGGAGTCTCCTACACAGCAGGCTTAACGGCCGCTTCCAGAGCGATACGGCCTTTCTGGATTTCCGCAATGCCAGCAGTCTCCCACCGACGTTTCCATCATTAGCTGCTTACGGAATATATCCGGGGCAGGCCGGTACGAGGTATGACCGGCAGCGCATCTTCCTGTGGCGCGGATCGTATCAGATACGGCCGGATTTCAGGGCCAGCCTGGAATGGCTCCACGCCTGGGGGCGTCATGAGGCGGACCAGTACAGCCAGTCTGAAACGGGATTTGTCGCCTCCCTCATCTACGGAGAGCTGGATGAACGGAAACAAGGCTCCTACGAAGCATGGATCCGCTATTATGACCAGCCTGCTTCTACAATCCTGTACCACACGATGGATGCCGATGCGACATTTTTCCGCCGCATGGGATTCCGTGGCTGGGGACTCCGTCTGGACTACGTTCTCCAACCGGGACTTGTCTGGGCTGTCGAAGGCTTTTCCCTGAAAAACCGTCACGATACCACCTATATGGCTTCTTTCCATGAATATGTCATCGGCACCAGTCTGACAGCTTATTTCTAGGGGGCCGACGCATATCCTTTATCGGCAGCTTCGACAGCAAGGCCTACGATGCTTTTATGACCGGTCTTACTGAGCATATTGCTGATATGAAAGCTGACGGTCCGCTTACTGATTCCCAGTTCGTCGGCAATTTCCTGATAGGACAAATTGCGGCAGATCAGCCGGAGGATATCCAGTTCCCGCTCAGTCAGGGTTACACCACAGACACCGAACGTCACATTCCCCTGTACATCGGGATATATCTGCTCGCCTGCTACAGTCCGCTTCATGCACTCGATAAAGGCGGCCGCCGAACTTTCTTTATAGATGAAACTGTCGGCTCCGGCATCACGGGACATTTCCAAAAAACTAATATCCTGAAACCCGGTCATGATGATGATTTTCTGACCGGGATTTTTTTCTTTTAACCGCTTTGTCAATTCAATGCCACTGTTTTTCCCCTCCATGCAGATATCCATGAAAATCACATCCGGCTTTGTCAGGGAGCAGGCGGATTCGACCATTTCCGAGAATGGAATTGTTCCAACAATTTCTACATCATCACATTGAGATAAAATGGCTGCCAGTCCTTCGAGCAGAATTTTTTGATCGTCAATGACGAGTACACGAATCATAGTCATCCTCTCCTTCTACGGACAGAACAAAATGAGGTTTTCCTTTCAGATGAAGTGCAGCGCCCATTTTTCTGACTCTTCGTTCAATTCCCTGCAGTCCATTGCCGGGCTGTATAGGTCCCCGGCACCCGATACCGTTATCACGGATGGTCAGTATCCGTTTTCCCGTAAGAGGAAGCTCTATGGAGATCCGGCTTGCCTTTCCGTGGAGGAGGGCATTGGTCAGGGACTCCCGGATAATACTTACCAGATCAGTCGCATCCTCTGTATCTGCCGGCAGAGCACCGGTCAGGGTGATGTCGATGCCAAGACTGCAATAGGTACGGATGAGTACGTCCAGCCGTTCTGCCGGATTATCCGCCGTCTCGCGGTGCATATCTGCCAGGACATTTTCTACCAGTGGCAGGATTGCCGCATAATCGGTCGTATTTTTATTATTCAGGAGCTGCTGCAGGATGGTAATACGCTGCCCCATGAGATCGTGGATTTTATAGCGCATTTCTTCTGTCGTCCGCTGGGTTTGTATATCGACAAGATGATTGAGAAGGTATTTCATTTTTTCATTTCGCTGTTCCAGAAGCTGGTTTTTCTGGTCCAACTCCCGGTTCACCCGGTCCAGATTCGTCACATCCAGTGCCGTGATCTGCCAGCCTGACTGATTTCTGAACTGGATATGATGCCGCTGCAGCAGCCATGCCATGCCATTTTTCTTTCGGAACAGAAGGTCCTGCCCCTGACGCTCCATGGTAACGTGTTCCGTATTGTTCCAGTTTGACAGGAGATGCCAGAAAATATTCGCATTGCGGATGACTGTGCCCAACAACTTTTCCATGACATCATACATGACGTAATTGACCAGGACAGGCTCTCCTTTTTCCAGACTGAACAAGACTCCCTCTTCCAGAAAATCGACGGCTGACTGGATGGAACGGGCTGTCAGCTGACTCCGGTATTGGCGGTATGCCGCCGGAAAAACCAGGATGAGACGCAGGGCTATGCATGACAATGCCAATAACAGCGACCAGGGAAGCCACGTGTCTAATTCCGGAAGGAGAAAGAACGAGGCAATGAGCAGATACTGTCCACCGGCATGGAAATCATGAATCATGTACAATGTGCTGATGATAATTACTAATATGATGCCATAACGCCAGATATTCAGTGCTTCTATATACAGGATTCCATCTGCCCTATCAGTCATAACTTCATACAAGATAGTCACAATTGCCAGAAGAACAATGAGATTGCTTCCCTCGAGGCATTTGCGGCCCATATTGTGGAATTCCTGCTGTGGCATCAGGAAATAGTACAGCAGGCTGCTGGCAACGAAGAGGATGATAGCCACGGTCATACAAATAATGCAGAATGTACTGGAAAGGGTGTAAATATTAATCATGATACGACTCCTTTCCAATAGAAACAGTCAAACGGCGCCCATATTCGAGCCTGTCATAGATAAGCGGCTCTGGCAGTGTGCTGCCCGCCAGAGCCTTGGGAAGCCAGTCTGATTCTTCCGGCCGGTCTTCCAACATTACCGAAAGCGACCATGCCCGGCCGGTTTCAGAAAAATGACAGATCCAGTATGGCTCCTGATGAGCAATAGATGCTTCCCCTATTTCTTCAAACATATCATATAGAAAGAGCGCTGTCTTATCCGGTATGGTCCCGGAAAGGCGGACCGTAGCCATACCACGCAGGCCTGCGACAGTCATATAATGTTGGGATTCGCTGACTGCCAGAGATAATTCCCGTACTTCCAGGATACCTTTTTCTTTTCCGCGGAGCAAGAGAATGCACCGCTTTTTCAGATAGCAGACCATGACGTTCAGATGACTGACGATAGCATCAGCTTCGATTCCCGGCTTCATAGACTGCAGCGCTTTCATATAAGCTGCAATACGCTCCCGCTTGCTGCTGATGACTTGCTCCAGTTCGGCATAGATACGCCGGCTGACTTCCTGATGAATGACCTGGCGCTGGATTTCTTCTTCTCTCCGTAATAAGTGGTACGACCGTTCCAGTGCCTGCGCAACGAGGGAGAGATTTCTCTTTTGCTGACGCAGATGTCGTACATCGCGATACCAGCGTACCCAGCCACCACGTATGGGCATGGTCTGGATTTCCATATCTTCCAGAGGCAGATTATTTATATCCCGTGATGCATATGCGACACGGCCCGAATCATCACAAAGCTGTATAGCAAGACGGGACTGACGGAAAAATTCGATATAGCCTTCATTGGTCGGGATAATCCGGATACGCATCACTACTTCCAGCCAGATAAGCGTCCATACTACGGTCGTCAAAACTAGTTCAGAAATACGGCAGAAGGGGATTTTCATCAGATAGCCGACGATATATCCTCCGTAGAACAGGCAACACAGGAACGGCAGGATAAGGCGGAACGAACGCTGCACATGCTGCTTCCACGATGCATAACAGAGCCAGAAATTAACGACCAGAAACTCGGCACCATACGATACGGCCAGGAGGTAATACAGCGGTCCATTACCATGATAAGAATTGGCATCGCCTGCAATGTCCGGCAGGATGAATGCCCATTGATGTATATCATTCGTACATACGAGTACGGCCAATACCAGATTGTAAGAAAACAACAGGCGCAGCCATGGCGGGCATTCAGGGTGCCAGTCCGGTTGTGACGCCATATAGCCGATCCATACGATCAAGGAAACGAGCAGTCCGAAAAAAAGATAATAGCTATACCAGCTCCAGCGGATTAGATCCACGGCATATCCCGGCAGCATCAATTTGTACATGCGCAGGAGAACCCATCCACAAAGAACAAGAGTAAGACCAGCATAGGCATTCCTCATGCGGGGCTGTATGACGTGGCGGCGCAGGCGGCAGCCCCAGAGGATTGTCACAAACAGGGCGGCCATATACCATAACATGTTATTCGTACCGGTGAGAACGTTTTTTTCATACACATGAAAGACATGGAACAGCATCTGATGGCTGATTAAATCAGCACTAACAAAAAAGGATTCCTGGTCGGATATCTGCACGGCTCCTTCCATGGGTTCCGTCCGGTAAGCGGCATCAGCCAGACAATCAGCCAGTCTAGCATCATCCACTACCAGCGGTATCTTCGATAAAAGTCCCTTCTGAAATGCCAGCGTTCCTTCATCGGGGACGACGATATGGATAGGCGCCCCGCGCCGCTGCCATTGCCGCGCCTGGTAATCGTAGAGAACATAGACCTGTGCAGCCGGACGGTTTCTGTAGGGCTGCATGATATTAAATCCCGTGAGTGTATCCAGCTGGAACCGGCCCTCCTCATGGATTTTTTTCAGTGCCTGCACGGCCAGCTGGCCGGAAACATCTCTGCCTAATCCATAACTCATAGCCTGGACAGAAAAAGAATATTGTGGCTGTGACGAAAGGATGCAGACCGTTACAGGCAGGGTCTGCAGACTATGCCAGCCTGTAATGTCATACGGGCAGTCATCACTGACGGCTAATACGACAGTCGCCATATAATGAGGATACCAATAATAGGAATAACGGGTGTTTTTCTGTAATACGGTGGCCTGGATATCGTATGCTTCCATAGCAGTTACATCGGTATCGGTAAATAATTCCATGATATAGTCATCATGGCCCGTACACTCATCCAAAGAAAAGACGGTGCGTTCCAGGACCTGTCCATAGGCATCTCTCCAGGTGTTATCATATATGATAGAAACGGCCTGGCACATCATTGATATGAGCCAGAATACAACAATTCCGCATGCGGTCAGCCATTTTTTTCCAATCATCGTTTCACCTGCCCGTCGCAAACGCACTGTCCATTTGTTATAAATATTATACCATGTACACATGACAGTTGTCACGACAATATAATGTAGATATGGCAAAAGGAACTGGCCGCTGGCCAGTCCCTCCCGCTCTGCTGTTACAAGTCTATCCGGTAAATATGTTGTATCTTTTGTTTGTTATCGTATAGAGTAAAATACACATGGTTCGTATCATCTGTGGCAATAGTATCCGGCGTATACACTTTGTCATCAATCTGATAGATGATATCACCGACGGCGGAACCTGTCTTTTTATCAAATATGCGGAACAGCCCCCGTCCCGTAAAACCGACATAATCACGGGTGACAAAGGCAGGTCCGCTGGCGGAAGCTTTTTGCATCCCTTCAGCCAGGCCCGTATTCATTTCAAAGGAACGCAGTTCCTTGCCATCCGGGTCAAAAGCATAAACCGGTTTCGTCCATCCCGTGCCATTGTTCGAACCATTACGGGCCGTCCACTGCATATAGAAGCCGTCTGTATCAGCTGCAATCAGCTTGGGAGCGACTTCGTCTTTAGCAGCCTTGCGCTGGTCCATATAACCAAAGGTAGCCAGCAGCAGTTTGGGATTCGAAAAGCCGTCTTTCGTGAGCGTGCCCCGCGTGATGCCGGCCGTCGCACTGGCCCCTTCGCGATCGAAATAGACCGTATCACTGCCGTAGACAGCCTGGACGGAACGTTCCCGGTTGCTGCTCAAGGCCGCCTGGTGGACAGCCGAACCGTCATAGATGCCCTGGACATGATTGCCCTGGCAAAAATAGACGTTCTTGCCATTCGTCGTCAGCCAGGACAGTTTCATCAGACCGATTTCTTGTCCTGCCGAGAGCTTGTCGCCCTTCATCGGGAATTTCCAGAGATGAGCATCGTTTTCCCCTTTTTCCTGAGTCGGAGCATAGACTGCATCAGCTGTCACGGCCAGACAGGATTTGACAAAGTGAGGCAGCTCGATTCCCGTCAATTCATAGAGCGGTACGTCTTTACCAGCCAGTTTGAGTGTTTGGATAGGTTTCATCTTCACGGCATCTGCTTTCGGTGATTCCGGTGCGTTACTGCCACATCCGGCTAGGAATGCGACGGAAAGAATACCGGCCGCTGCGAGAGAACAGATGCGTTTTGTCATCATAGTCATGGAACGCCTCCTTTTGTATTATTTCTATTGAATTATCGGTAAGTCTTCAAAGCCCGATGGTAATCCGTCCTTGTCCGGCCGGGTTCCCATAGTCAGCAGCCAGTGCGGCACCAGTGGTGAAAAAGCAGGCTGCGAGCAGCGTGACCAGCAGTTTCTTCTGCTTCATTCCAAGCGAGGTTGTCCTGAATTTCATAGCAAACACGTCCTTTCTTATGAACGACAGGGCTTATCCAAATCCTTCTTTACGGCCCATATAGATGTCATAGCTGTCCTGGAGCATCCATTCGACGATTTCCGTACGGCCTACCCAGGGGCCGGCTGCCGTTTCAGGATGCATGGTGAACCAGGCGATGTTATGCTGGAAGATGTGCCGGTAATACCATTGCTTGCTCTTCAAGGTCAGGCCCTGGCGCTGCGGGTTCACTTCATGGACGACGGGAACGGTTTTTCCCTTCTGGTCCTGCGTCAGGATTTCCAGCAGGCCGTCGCCGTCTAGGTCGGTGACAGCAAATTTCTTTAAGGGGTTCCCGTCTCTGGGATAAATGGTATCCCAGTATTGCGTAAAAACGTGAATCTGCTGCGCTTCATCAGAATCCAGGCGCACGGCCCGGCGATACCCTTCTTCACAGGCTAAGGCACTGGTTCCAATCAGGCAGGCCGCCATCAGCATGAGCAGTATTTTTTTCTCATATCTCATAACGAGCTCTCCTTATACACCTGTTTAAAACTTCCCTCCTCCGCCACCGTGACTGCTGTCGGTGCTATCGTGGCGTTCTTCTTTTTTGGCTTTGGCTACGCGGGACACGTTCATGAACAGGAAGGTATCGTCCTTCTCTACGAGGTCGAAACTGTCTTCATCAAGGTAGGCCGAAGCCGCCAGGGCCGGGGCGACATTGCTCATGGTACTAATGAGATAGCGCCGGATGAGGAAGCCACCGACGATACCGAGGACCAGGGCGATGGCCAGGGCCGTAACACTGAACTGGTCATGAGGATCGTAGGCCTTGCCATTGGCTTCATAATAAGCCAGCAGTTCACCAGACTCCGACGCATACGCTTTGAAAGCATCGCCATATTTCTTTTCTTTCAGCAGAGGCAGGAATTGTTCTTCCAGTGCCGGTATGCCGCCTTTGTCCGTGATGCGCTGGCGCATGGTCTTATCTGTAGCGATGTAGTAATCGCGTGTATCCATGGCCAGGACCAGGACCATATTGCCATTCTTTCCGTCCTTATAGGTGCTGTCCAGAATCTGATTGGCATAGTCACCGATTTTCACTTGCTTCGTCGAGGCGACCGTGACGACAGCCAGGCGCACGCCATATTTCTTTTCGACACTGCCGATTTCATTTAACACGGCAATGCGTTCACTTCCCTTTAAGAGCTGAGCCCCGTCAGCCAGGCTGGACGGATTGGCAGCCAGAGCGTTCATCGTCAGGAAGAACAGGCAGACAAGGAACAGCATACATTTCGTTACATATCCTTTCATGACTATCCCTCCTTATACGAACAACTTGGCGATGAAGTAAAAAATCACTGTCAGGATCAGAGAGCTGCCGGCCCAGTACAGATTAGCTTTCTGCTTGTCATAGGGCAGGCTGCCGATCATCTTGCCGGTCTGGCCGTTCATCATGAAGGTATACGGCTGGTCCTGGTAACGCGTCGTCAAAATCCACACCGGCGCCATGGCGTAGGACACAGCTCCTTTATCTTTGCTGATGACATCTTCTTTGAGTTCTACCCGGTCATACCCTTCGACGGTATCTTCGAGGACACCGATGGCGCTCTGGCGGACCCGTTCGTCTGCCCGGGGTACGGCTGCTTCAGCATCGACATCGTATTTATCGGCAAGGCATCCCGTCAGGTAGACACTGCTGAAATCTTTCATGCCATCATAATCGTAAGGTTCGATGCTTTCCATGTACGTGTCATCCATCTTCTGGCTGCCATCGACGGGGATACGCTGGAAGCGCATAGTCCCCTTGCGGTCGCAGCGGTAGACGCTGGTCTCAGTGATGCGTTCGTCTTTCGTTTCATAGACCGTATCAGTCTCTGCCTTGAATTCAGCCGACGCCGTCACTTCGGAATCAAAGAGCCAGAAGGGCACGTACATGGGCTGGATGGCTTCTACGCGGTTATGGGCCGTAAAAGCTTTTGGCAGGAGCCGCTTTCCCTTATAAAACGCATTTAATGCTGCTATGGCATCTTCTTTTGTCTTTGTAAAGGGGATGACAAAGTCCGGCTTGAGCATCCCCGAGAAACGACTGGGCAGCATGGTAGGATTGCCACAATAACAGCATTCTGTCGCCATTGTATTGCTATCACTGACGATTTCAGCACCACAGGACGAACAAGTGAAAATCTGCAGTTGGGCCGCTTCGTCTTCGCTCCATTCACTGCCGGCATTTGCCGTATCCCATTTAGCTTCCTTTGCAGCCTGGGCTTCTGCCGCCATCTTTTCTTGCTTTGCAAACAATTCTTCGATTTTGGCAACTTCGAATTCCGTATCACAATACGGACAGGTTACCTTGGCGGTACCAGGAGCAAATTCCAGAGGCCCTCCACAATTGGGGCATGTATATCCCACAGAGGTATTAGCCATAATCTCACCTCATTTCATACGTCACTGTTTATCGTTGTCATCAAAAGGATCGCCGCACTGAGGGCAGAATTTTGGCGGATGATGGGGATCCGGCGGCTGCCAGCCACATTTATCGCATTTGAAAAGAGGGGCATCAGCCGGCTTTTTCGTACCGCATTCCATACAGAACTTGCCCTGATTGACAGCGCCGCACTGCGGGCAGGTCCATCCATCGGCATCTTTTTTCTGTTCCGGACGGGGCTTACCACAATTTTCACAGAATTTTCCCGTATTGCCTTTCTGTCCACAGCCACAGTCCCACATACCTTCAGCCGGTTTAGGTTCCGGTTTCTTCGTTCCGCAGTTGAGGCAGAACTTGCCCTGGTTCGCCGTGCCGCATTGCGGGCAGGTCCAGCTGCCTGCCGTACCGGCCGCCATCGCTCCGCCTGCCTGCGCAGCTACGACCCGTTCCGCTTCGAACTGCTGCGGGTCCATCAGTCGTTGCCGCCGGTTCATCAGCTCCTGCTGCTGAGCCATCTGCTGATACATGCCGGCACCGGCATTGCCGGCCATACTCATGTTCATGAAACCAAAAGCTGCACCGCCGGCACCTTCATTCTGGGCGGCCATACGCATGGAATCACTGGTGGCATCAGCCATAGCTCCCATGGCCAGGGACGGATCTGACAGCGTCTTACCCATCTGTACTTTCTGGATTTTCGCTTCATCTTCTTCATTAGCTTTGATACTGTTGATGCCAAAGGATACGATTTCCAGACCGCGCAGTTCCCGCCATCGTTTGGACAGGACCTCATTCAGGGCATCAGCGATTTCAAACGTCCGTCCCGGCAGTTCGACGTAGTCAATCCTCTGGGCGCTCAGCCTGGCGAAAGCCGGCTGCAGCGCATTGAGCAGTTCCGATTTCAACTGGCTGTCAATCTGGCTGCGTTCATACCTGTCGTCGACATTGCTCGCTATATTCGTATAGAACAGGACGGGATCGACGATATGATAACTATATTCGCCAAAACAACGCAGACGGATCAGAAGAATCTGCCCCGTATCGGGATCTTTCATCTTGAAAGGAACTTCCTGGGGCGTACCGTATTTATTACCGACCAGTTCTTTCATGTTGAAATAGTAGACACGCTGATCTTTCCCCGTATCGCCACCAAAGGTAAATCGTTCCTTCATCTGTCCCCACATGTCTTTGAGTCCCTGCTTGAGATCACCTGTAAAAATAGATGGCTCCGTAGATTTATCATAAATATACTCGCCCGGCTCATTGCAGAGATCGACGACCTTGCCCGATTCGACAATCATCATACACTGTCCGTTATTGACGGCAATTTTCGAGCCATTAGAAATGATGTTGTCTTCCCCGCTCGTATTGGAACTGCGGCCACGGGAACTAATCCGCTTCTGCCCTTTCATCATCAGGACGTCTGCAGGCATACTGTCACAATAGAAAAACTCTTTCCACTGGTCGGCCAGGACGCCACCTGCCGCACCCATCGCTGCTTTAATTAAACCCATAATACAACCTCCTTTACAAAATGATTCATCGTGGGCATTCTTTTGTTATTTTTTTAGTTCTATTTATCTACGTATAGGATACTAAATTTCGAAAAAAAATAACCTGTACTTTAATACAGGTTATTGATACATATTGTGAATAGAAATATCTTATTTCTCCAGTCAATATGCGTATATTAGATAAATAACTTTCTGTTCTTTTGGCTGAATACCTGTTCCGCTTGAGAGACAATGGCCGTACGACGCAAAAACACCTGCCTTATGAGATAATTCTCCCATAAGACAGGTGTTTACTTTATGCAGTATTACTACATCACAGACTGCAATGTTTATTAGAATGCATTGTGGCTGTATTCATAATACAGATTCAGCAATTCATCCATCTTGTCGTTCATGATGACCATCAGGTCGGAAGCCGTATCATAATCTTTGACAGCCAGGGCTTTTTTGATTTTGGAGAAGATAGACAGATTCTTTTCCGTATCGCGGCCCAGTTCTGTACGGAGCGTGTTGATGATCTTCCAGCGTTCAACTTCCAGCGGGTTGGAATCGGCTTCTGTATGAAGTTGTTTGCAGGCAATGACCTTTTCCAGGTTGTCCGGGATGATGCGGTACTGGAGTTCCAGAGCCCAGCGGGTAAGAGCACCCAGTTTAAACGATTCTACGAAACGTTTTTCAAAGGCACCTTTGGTAATTTCTGCCAGTTTTTCCGGATATTCGTCGAGAGCTTTGAAGTTTTCCCAGACGGTCTTCGGAGCCTTGCCAAACATGTCAGCCCGTTCTTCATCGGTAAAGGCTTCAAATACATCAACTTCGCTGCGGTATGCGCGGTCTTTTTCAAGGTAATCGGCGTCATCGCCCGGTTTCTTCGAAAGTTCGGCACATAATTCAGCCGGTGTCTTGCCACTGGACAGGGCATATTTGATACCGTCGAGAGCGGCAATATACAACAGGGAAATGGCAATATAAGTATTAGTGAAAGCGTTAGGAGCACGCAGTTCGAAACGGGTAGCAGCCGGTTTCATCGTATTGCGGATCAGGCCGATGAGGACCGAACGGTTACGGGACTGTACAGCCGGTGTTTCGCCACCGAGGGCTGTTACGATGCAGACCGGAGCTTCAAAGCCCGGTTTGAGACGATTGAGGGCATCGTTTGTCGAAGAAACGAACGGATTGATGACTTCGTAATGTTTCAGGATGCCCATGATAGCACCATAGCCGAGAGCAGACAGGAATTCCTGGGACATGTCATCAGGATTGTAGAGGTTGACGAATTTACCGTTCTTCATGATGGCACCGATGCCGATATGGGTGTGTTCGCCACTGCCGGCAACGCCCTGAATCGGTTTAGCCTGGAACGTAACTTCAAGACCGTTTTCACGGAATACTTCACGGACGATGACACGGGCCTGGATTTCGTTATCAGCCGTCTGTACGGGATCGCCTGTGTATTTCCAGTCGATTTCGAGCTGTTCGAGAACGTAAATCAGATTACCGGAATCATCAATCTGGGCTTTGATACCACCGACTTCTTTATGACCCATTTCTGGTTCGAGGCCATAGAGACGGAGGCGTTCAACAGCCTGTTCCAAAGCTGTACGGACTACGCCGTGTGTACGCTGCCAATACGATTCCTGCAGTTTCTGTGTAACGGAAAGGCTGCGTGTTGCCACTTCCTGGCTCGGGGTCTTGACCCAGAATTCCAGTTCGGTTGCCGTCGTAAATACGATTTTTTCGATATCGTCAGTATTAATGGTCAGGCCTTTGACGCCGTATTTTTTGATGACTGCCAGAAGTTCATCATTAACATAATTCAATGTGTTGCGGAGAATGGAACGGGAATCGATATAGCCCGTTGCATGACGCAGAAAGCTGGGGATACGGAGAGTACCAACCGGCTTGCCTGTTGCATAATCGATGTTGCCATCGTTATAATCGACGAACCAGTTTACACCGGGGTCAGCCTTGATATCAACACGGGCATTGGAAAGCGTTGCAATACCCGGCAGGACGACGGAAGAACCATCTGTCTGGAAAGCCGTTGCATTGAAGAAATCATCATAGTCATCAAAGAACGTAGAAATAGGAATCTTTTCATCTGTATCATTGCCGGCGAGATCGACGCCTACGAGAGATACAAATTTGATTTCCGGATGCTGTTCGAGCAGGGCCAATACCCCTTCTTTACCATACTGACCTGCAGGAATGACATAAACTAAATCTTCTTTTACCATACCCAATTCCTCCTTAACAAATAAAAAAGACTTCTCCCCAAAATTTGGTTTGAAGTCTTCTTTGACTTGATTCATGACTTATTTTGTTGTCTAAATCATGGTTAAATATTACAATCAATCAGCGGATTTGTCAAGCGATTTATGATAAATTCACTACTTGTTTTGTAAGATTTTTTTGACGGTCTGGGAAACGACCTTCCCGTCGGCTTTGCCCTTGACTTTCGGCATGACGAGCTTCATGACATCGCCCATCTTAAGAGACGACGCATCCTGTCCGGCAATGGTGTCACGGACGATTTGCGCAACTTCATCTTCCGTCAGCTGTTTTGGCATATACTTTTCCAGAACGGCCATTTCAGCCTTTGTCTGGTCTGCCAGGTCAGTACGGCCGGCTTTTTCAAATTCAGCCAGCGATTCTTTGCGCTGTTTCATTTCTTTGGCAATGACTGCTGCCACACCGGCATCATCCAGTTCGCATTTACCATTGATTTCCGTATTTCTAATGGAATTACGGACCATGCGTATGACGGAAAGAGCCGTCTTACCAGCTTCTTTCGCTTTCATTGCCGTTTTCATATCTTGAAGCAGTTCTTCTTTCAGAGACATGATATCACCCTTCTACTCTTTGCGATTATGCTCTATACTTCCGTTTCCGTGCTGCTTCAGATTTTTTCTTTCTCCGTACGCTCGGTTTTTCATAGTGTTCGCGTTTCCGGACTTCGGAAAGAACACCTGCTTTTTGGCAAGAACGCTTGAAACGGCGCAGTGCGCTGTCCAAGGATTCATTTTTACCAACTTTGATTTCTGCCATTCTATATCCCTCCCTCCAAATGTATGTTAGGGAGTGCTTTACTGCACACATTGAAATTATACTCAAAAAGAGCATATTTGTCAATCCGTAAAGTACTGTAGAAAGTGAAGTCATACACTTTCCTCAGGCAGACATCAAGGATGATTGCCTATTATAATCCGGCTTCTTTACGGAGGATATCGGCCTTATCGGTCTTTTCCCAGGGAAGATCCAGATCGTTGCGGCCAAAGTGACCATAAGCAGCGGTCTGTTTGTAAATCGGACGCTGCAGGTCGAGCATTTCGATGATGCCGGCCGGGCGGAGGTCAAAGTGTTTGTTGATCAGGCTGACGATGATATCGTTATCGACCTTGCCGGTACCGAACGTTTCGACGTGGATAGAAACAGGACGGGCAACGCCGATGGCATAAGCCAGCTGGATTTCGACTTTATCAGCAAGGCCTGCGGCAACGATATTCTTGGCTACATAACGGGCTGCATAAGCGGCCGAACGGTCAACTTTTGTGGGGTCCTTGCCGGAGAAGCAGCCGCCGCCATGACGGGCCATGCCACCGTACGTATCGACGATGATTTTCCGTCCCGTGAGGCCCGAATCACCCTGAGGGCCTCCGATGACGAACCGTCCCGTCGGATTAATATACAGTTTTGTCTTGTCATCGAACAGGCCTTCAGGAAGTTCCGGCTTGATGACGTATTCGAGGAGGTCTTTTTCAATCTGGTCACGTGTTACTTCCGGGCTATGCTGTGCCGAAATAACAATGGTGTCGATACGGACCGGCTTGCCGTCATCGTATTCGACCGTGACCTGTGTCTTTCCATCGGGACGGAGATAAGACAGCGTGCCATCCTTGCGGACTTTTGCCAGGCGGCGTGCCAGACGGTGTGCCAGGGAAATCGGCAGCGGCATGTAATCGTCTGTTTCGTTAGTAGCGTAACCGAACATCATGCCCTGGTCACCGGCACCGATCATATCAAATTTATCCTTCTGCCCTTCTTTTGCTTCCAGAGCTTCATCGACGCCCATAGCAATATCCGAAGACTGTTCGTCAAGAGATACGAGGATGCCGCATGTATCGCAGTCGAAGCCGTATTTAGCCCGCGTATAACCGATTTCACGGATTGTTTCGCGGACGATATGGGGAATATCGACATAACAGGTAGTGGAAATTTCACCTACGACATGGACCATGCCAGTCGTTACCAGCGTTTCGCAGGCAACGCGGGCATTTTTGTCTTTTGCCAGGATGGCATCAAGGATGCTGTCGGAAATCTGGTCAGCCATCTTATCAGGATGACCTTCAGTAACGGATTCAGAAGTAAAGAATTCGCGGTTTTTAGCCATTTGTATATCCTCCTTAACTTTTTTAGTTCCATTTGATACGTATGTAAAAAAAAGCCCTCTCTGACAAGAGGGGGCTACGTATACCCATCTGCCAGTATATACACTGTTGGATTTAGCACCTTTCAATAGATGAAGGTTGCTGCGGCATCACAGGGCCAGTCCCTCCGCCGTCTCTTGATGGAACTATATTTTATTTGACGTAAGATAGTATACCCGATATAGCAGGATAATGCAAGTCTTTTTCAAAAGAAATTTTCCCTGCCCGGTAACACCTATACCGTATCAGGCTTCGGGCACAGCTGTTGTTTTTTCATCCCGGGCATTGTCCTTTGTAACAGGATTGAGTTCGTCCTTCGAAATGGTAAGACGATGCTGGGCTGCTGCCAGGATGAGGTCTGCTGTCTTTACGACACCGTAATCGCTGGATTTCAGGCTCATATCGTAATTGGCCCCATATCCCCAGTAGGAATCAGTACAATACATGCAGTGGTCGCGCCGTTCCTTGTTGACGCGGTTGCGGATTTTCATGGCCGTATCGGCATCGACGTGTTCGCGCAGCATGATGCGCTGCACAGCCCAGTCCGGATCAGAAGAAATAAATACATTAAATGTATTGGGACGCTTGCGCAGGATATAGTTTGCCAGCCGCCCGACGATAACGCAGGATTTGCCGTTGGTTAGTTCCCGGATGACATCGGATTCATCATTAAACATCTCCTGCCGCTTCGACTCATACCCTGTCGAATAATGGACGTAATCATCGTAGACTTTAGCCAGGAGCGGACCGAGATGCTGGTCTTTTTCCTTGCGCCAGGCTTCAAATGTCTGGGGATGTTCTTTCCGTGTCATATTGAGAATAGCCGTGTCATAGTAGGGCACGCCCAGCTTGCGGGCTACGAGTTTGCCTATATTGCGGCCACCACTGCCAAATTCCCGGGAAATAGTGATGACCAGCGGGCATTCTGCATTTTCCCGTATCCACGCCGGATGATTCTTACGCCCTTCGATTTCACCGACCGCATGATGGCGGAACAGGAGATGTTCGATAGGCCCTGCCATGGTGCAGCCCAGAAGGATGAGAACCAGACCGATGACAGCGTTCATTGTAATCGGTTCCGACAGAATAATCGCCGACAGGATCAACGCGATGACTGGTTTAATGAAGAAGGCAAAAGATGCATTAGAAGGGCCAGTCAGTTCAATTGCTTTCATGAAGCACAGGTACCCGAAACCGGTAACGACGAGGGAGCAATAAATGAGCGGCCAGATAGTACTGGAATTGATGCCGCCCAGGATAGGATCGCCGTGAAACAGGAGGATAAAGAACAGGAAAAAGCAGCCCAGAAGGAAACTGAAGGCATTTTCTACATTGCCGCCCAATTTAGCAATACGCAGCTTACCAAGTGTCGTATAGAGGGCAAAGGAAACAGCTGCCGCAGCCGAAACGAGCAGCCCGAAATTGCCGCTTTCGATAATGGCTACGGGATTGGCCACGATAATCAGACCGACGATACTCAGGACCAGGGTAATTGCCTTTTTGCGGGTAAATGCTTCATGAATAATAAAATACGAAAAAATCATGACAAAGACAGGATTACTGGAAAAGACGATAGCCGCAAGGCCGGCATTGGCCATATTGACCCCAATCTGGAACAAAATCATGCTGAAACAGATATTGACCAGCCCCAGCACAGCCAGATAGGCTATATCAGAACGATTCAGATGGATATGGCGCTTCTTCATATCCCGCAGTGCCAGAGGCATCAACAGCAGACCACCGACGAGAAAACGAAGAAAGGTCAATTGAAAGGGAGTAAAAGCAGTGCCAGCGATTTTCAACGAGATTTCCATGGTCCCGAAGGCCAGTGCTGTCAGCACAATACAGATTGTGCCTAATTTAGATGACATAGAAAAGCCTCCTCTTCATACATTACTGCTTTTAAATGAAATGATACATCAAACCATTAAAGCAAGTCTCATTATATACCCGCTCGATAAGCGTTGCAATATAAAAAGGTGCTACACTTTTCCATCCCATTCTTTTGTTTTTTTATATTCCCGGTGTTCACTACACCATCTATTCAGACAGGCTGGCAGCAAGCCGCTTCCGTCTCGGCGTATCGTTGAGGACGTATAATAAGCCTTCTTTCGTCGCATTCAGAACGAGAGATTCAGGAAAACAGGCGTCTTGCAAAAAGGCGTCCGATCGACGCAAATCTCCGACATCGAGCCATATATGTGCGTCACTGCCGGCAATGACAGGAACCTGGTACTGCTGACAATATTTCAGCAGCACAGGAATATTTTTTTCTGCACCGGTACGCCCGTTACGTGGCGAAGCAGAACTATTATTGATTTCCATGGCAATATGTTCGTGGGAAGCCGCCTCTACGAGTTTTTTATAATCAACAGGAAAGCGGTCATCGTCAGGATGCCCCAGAATTTTAACATAGGGATTTTTCATAGCCTCGATAAGTGCCGATGTGTTCTCCTCTACCGATCCGGACTGGATGCAGTCTTTGTGGAGACTGGCAATGACGTAATCGACTTTCTGCAATATGCGTTCTTCCATATCGACACGTCCATCATAATCAATAATATTTAGTTCCATTCCTGTAAAGACGTGCAGTCCATCGATGATGTCAGGGATTACTTTAAAATTGGTAAAAAAGATAGGCTGCGGCGCACCGGGCATGGAACTGGAATGTTCTGATACCCCCAGACCCCAGAGGCCCCGTTTCCTGGCCGCAGCGATATTATCCGTAAAGGAACCATAGGCGTGGCCACTGGCCAGCGTATGGGTATGCAGATCAAATAAAAAATTCATATGCTTTCCTCTTTTCACGCCGTAAATACGAGCCGTACCGATTCGCCGGGGAAAAATACTTCTCCTGACCGGGCAAAAACTTGGAATTCTTCTTTACCACAGGTGACGGCGTAGTGTATTTCCCTGCCGTGAAACTGCCGGTTCGTTATGGTCGCTTCCAGTCCCGGCCCATCATAGGTGATATGGAATTGTTCCGGCCGGACGGGATAGAGGCCTTTTTCTTTTAGCGGATAGGCAATACCCGTATCAGGATATACGAAAGGATGTCCCGCCACATGAAAATCACTCCCCTGCCAGGTGCCATGAAGGAGATTACATTTGCTGACGAAGGTAGCGACGAATTCGCTTTCCGGGTGAGTATAAATTTCTTCCGGTGTTCCCAGTTGTTCGATGACGCCGTAACGCATGACCAGAATGCGGTCTGCCATGGCCAGGGCTTCGCTCTGATCGTGCGTGACGTATATGATAATGGCGCCCGTACGGCGGTGTATGTCCTGGATTTCTTTGCGCATATTGATTTTAAGTTCGGCATCGAGAGCACTCAGAGGTTCATCCATAAGCAGGATGGACGGCTTGCTGACGATAGCCCGGGCCAGGGATACGCGCTGGCGCTGGCCGCCGGACAGTTCCCCGGGATAGCGGTCGGCCAATGCATCGAGTCCCATATCATGGATGGCCTGGGCGACAGCGGCTTCTTTTTTCTCTGCCGGCCAGCCTGCTTTTTTACGGCTCTTCAGGGGAAATTCCACATGTTCCCGCACAGTCATGTGTGGCCACAGGGCAAAGGACTGGAACACCATGCCAAGGTCTCTGTTTTCAATGGGAACCATGACTGATGAATCAGAATAGACCGTGCCATCGAGGCGTACTGTGCCAGAGGTAGGTTTCAGGAAGCCGCCGATAATCCGCAGCAATGTCGTCTTGCCACAACCGGACGGGCCGAGGATAGCAAGGAATTCTGACGGTCTGATAACCAGATTAATATCATTAAGCACTGGCGTGCTGCCGAATTTCTGTTTTATGTGTTCGAGATGCAAGCTCATACACGTTTTTCTCCTTCTTTTTTAAAGATGTAGCCCAGGCCAGCATATATCCGCCAAGGAGCAGTAATACGACGACGGTGGACATGGCCGCCGACAGGCTGTAATCGCCGGCCTGCTGAAAACTGAAAATCGTAAGGCCGATGGTCTTTGTACCGGCACTGGCCAGAATAGACGATAAGGTTAGTTCGGTCAGGGACAGGCCGAATATGAGAAACGAACCGGAAAGGACAGGCCTCATCAGCAGGGGCACCAGCACATAGCGCCAGACTGACAGCATAGAACCGCCGCTGGCACGGACAGCATCCTCCAGTTCGGGATTAATGGCATTCAGTGCAGTCTTACTGCTCTTTATCTGAAGAATCAGGTAACGCGTGATGTACGCAATAAGAAGGATGTAGATTGTCCCATAGAGCTGGGGCCGGACCCCGGGGAGCGGTTCCGTCCACTGGAAAATCATGGCCAGAGCCAGGACAATGCCCGGCAGTGCATAGGTCAGGGCTGCGCATTTTTCAGCAATTGCAGCGGCCAGACTATGGCAACGCACTTGACGGAATGCCAGGACCGTACCGATCACGATGCATACCAGACAGGTGACCAGTGCAAGAATCAGGCTGTTGCGGACAGCCGTAAGAACGCCCGTATTGGTAAAGACAAAGGAAAAATTACGCAACGATATATTACTATAGGTCACGGCAAGACCATAATTTTTCAAGAACGCGTTGAGAATCATATCAGCTAATGGAACGAAGTTGAGAAGGCTGAGCAGACCCGTGACACCCCACTCCAAAATCTTTCGTCTGCTGCCGTTCAGGATGATGCGGGGCTGGAAATCTTCTTTGATGGATTCCATGGCGCTGCGGCTATGGACAAAGCAGCTTTCCAACAGTGTCCCGCCAATGGCGATACACGACAACAGGACAGACAACGCGGCTGCCATGGGAAATGCATCGGGTCCGAAACTGATGGCCTTTTCGTAGATGTACGTGCTGAGTACGGGAATCCCCGATGAAATGCCCAGAAAGGCCGGCACGGCAAAGTTATCAATAGCAGCCAGGAATGCCAACAGGCTGCCACTGGCGATAGCTGGCCAGACTTCCCGCAGGTCAATGCGCCATATAGTCTGCCAGATAGTAAAGCCGCAGGCCCGGGAGGCCCATTCCATCTCTGCAGGTATCTTGCGCAGCATGTGGACGACGCTGAGATAGACAACGGGAATATTGATGAACCCCAGGACAACCCATATGCCGGTCAGACTGTATAAATCGAGCGGGGCAAGCCCCAGTGATGTCACAAACGTATTAATATGGCCTTGCTTCAGCAAAAGGCCTGACCAGGACAGCGTCACGATATAAGACGGGATAATGAACGGCATGAGAATGAGCAGTTCCAGCAACTTTTTGTGACGGATATTGGTATAGGCTGACACAAAAGCAAGAAAACTGCCCATGAAGGCGGCCATAATCGTCGACGTAACGGAAATAATCAATGTATTTTTAATGGCTTCCCACGTCCGCTGGTCATGGAATAAGGTAATGAAATTGGCCAGACTATAGCCATCTGCGCCATGAAAACTCATGACGCAGAGGCGCAGGACCGGAGCCACAAAGACAAAACACAGAAGGCTGTAGAACACCAGTCGTACTATCGGCCGCTGTATCTTTGAGGATAACAATGGAAGTCCCCCTTTATGAGAAGATGCTGCTGAACTGTTTTTTATCGGCTTCACGGTTGGTAAAGAGTGTCGTCACGTCGCCAGACAGTACGTGAATATCCGTAATCGATTTCAGACCTTCCGGAGCAGCGACTCCTTCTTTGATCGGCGTATATCCGATGCTGGCAGCCAGTTCCTGTCCCTTTTTAGACAGTACGAAATCGATAAAAGCCTGGGCTGCTTTTTTATGTTTGGCATTCTTTATCAGGCCGATTGGTTCGGTTACGGCAGGAGATCCTTCCGACGGATAAATGAAGGTGACAGGCGCTCCGTCTTTCCGGGACCGGTTAGCCATGAAATCGGCAACGATACCGTAGGCTTTTTCACCAGAAACGACAGCTTTCTGAACGGAACCATTTCCCTTATCGACTTTAACGCCATTGGCTTTCAGGGCATTATACCAGTCCCAGCCAAGGCCGTTTGTCCGAGTAAGCAGGCTCAGGTTATAGGCAGCCGCGCCGGAATATAGCGGACTCGGCATGGATACTTCGTCTTTCATAGCCGGTTTTGTCAAATCGGCAAAAGCAGCCGGCTGTTCTTTGGCTTTATCCGTATTGACCATAATGCCCGTCGTAATGACTTTCGTTCCCGTATACATGTGGTCCTTATCGATGAACTGACTGGGAATACCGGACAGTTCTGACGATTCATAGGCTTCCAGCATATCTTTATTTTTCAGGGATTCAAAGGTTACATTATCGGCGACCAGCAGCACATCTGCTTTGATATCGCCGGCCGATTGTTCTGCCATGACTTTACTGATGACTTCTTCCGTACCGGACCGGAATACACTGACTTTGACATCAGGATGTTCCTTGTTAAACGCTTCTATCAGCTTCTGGGCATCTTTTTCCGGCTGGGACGTATAGAGGACGACTTCCCCTTTAAGGTCGTCTTTGGCAGCCGATGACTGTTCCCCACTTCCTCCGCAGCCAGCAAGACTAAACAGCGTAACGCCGGTCAGTAAGAGACCGCAGGTTTTTTTTATCCATGTATTCATGTTGTTCCTCCTCATGTAAGAAATCAAGATTTTTGTGTAATATCGTGTAGCCAGTACCGGCATCAAACCCTTCTACGACCAATGGCAGCTGCCGGCTGTATAAAACGGGCAGCAGTTTCATGAAGTCATAATCTCCTTCCCTAAGGGGCGTATGATATACGGGACCCTGACGGTTGCTGATATGTATCTTAGACAGCCGTGGCATCTCATCCAATATGCGACGGATTTCCGCCGTGCTGTCACAATGGGCCGTATCCAGCGTATAATAAAATGCATCAAACAAATCTCCTGCGGCATTCTCCATAGCTTCAACAGATGTGACAAACTCTTTCGGTATCTTCTCCATAAGTTCCAATGATACCGGGATTGCTAAAGCATGAGATGCTTCGGCAATCTGTTCCAGTGATTGATGAAACAGGGCCACGCTGGTCCTGGGCCAGAATGGCATAGTCATATGTCCAGGATGAACCGTCACTTCAGAAGCTTCCAGGTCTCTGGCCAGATGCAGCGAAGCTATGACTTCCTGAACAGAAGCCTGCCGTATTCCCTCATTGAGTGAAGCCAGGTTCAAATCCCAGCTGCAGCTGTGCACAAAAGTTTTCATCTGGAATTTCCTGGCATATTCTCTATAAACATTCCGGTCGTACTGATGATAGAAAAAATGCTGTGCCCATACTTCTATCCCTGCCAGCTGATGGTCCCGGACGACCTGTGCCATATCCTGCAAAGGTGCACTCCACATCAGCGTGGAAGAGAAAAAAACTTGCTTCATATAACCCCTCCTTCTGCACGAACACATCTATTGTGAATCGCCTTTGTAAAGATTTCCTATATATCCCGTTGCTTCTATGTAAAACTTTCTACTTCTATCGAAAATTATGGTATATCCACACATCGGGGATTCTGGTATACTATGTTCAGTATTACACTTTCTTTTTCGAAAGGAGCCTTTCCATGACCGATATTTCTCAGGAAACGAAATCCGAAATACAGAGCCGCTTCCCTCTGTTTAAAGAAGCCTGCCACGCTTTCTATGCCAAAGAGCTGCCGCCTGCCAAATACAAGGGCACGTCTGGCAAGTTTGGAAGCTATGGTGAACGGGGCGGGCAGAGTTCTATGCTGCGCCTGCGCTTTTCCGGCGGTGCCATCCGGAAAAAACATATTCTCTTTCTAAAAGATATACTCGGGCGATATCCCTTAGACCTGATTCATTTCACGACAGGCGAAGCTCTCCAGATTCACCATTTGTCTGAAGAAAATCTGCTGGCTTTGTACCAGGAATGCTTCGATGCCGGCATATACTGTTATGGCGCTGGCAGTGATAATCCGCGTAATATAACGGCCAGTCCCCTACACGGCGTCGAACAGGGTGAATACTTTGATATGACCCCTTATATCGAAGCAGCTTCCCACTTCGTCATCAATCTCATGCCCAGGCTGAACCTTCCCCGCAAATTTAAAATCAGCTTTTCAAACGGCCTCGACAATGAAGGACATGCAACGTTCAAAGACCTGGGATTCGTAGCCCGCCCGGACCATACATTCGATGTCTATGCCGGCGGAGGTTTCGGCGTCAATGGCTCCCGCTTTGGCATTCTCATCGACCACGGTATCGATCCCCTAGATATTTCTTACTACATTTTTGCCTATGCCCGCGATATTTATATGAAATATGGTGATTATGACCACCGCGGCCGCAATCGTTCCCGCTTTATTCTGGAAGCCATGGGAGAAGATGCGTTCCGTAAGGCCGTTCGGGACGCCGTCAGGAAAGTCCGCTCTGAAGGAAATTACAGACTGACGATTGAACCGCAGACACCGTCGACAAAAGGCAGTGATGACGATCGCATATTGTCTGACCCGCGCATAGGAAAGCAAAAACAGCCCGGCCTGTACTATGTAGCCTACAAGCCCCTGGGAGGTACGCCGGATATGACTGTATTCACCCGTCTTCTTACGGCACTTTCAGCTATGGATGATGTCGAAATCCGGCTCAACGCTGATGAAACAGCATATATAATCAATCTGACTGCCCCGGAAGCCCGGGCGATAGCGGATATTACCGTAAGTGATACGGCACGGACACCGTTTGAACAGTCGGTCAGCTGCATCGGCGCAACGGTATGCCAGCAGGGATTGCGCGATTCGCACGGTACATTCGTCCATATTGCCACCGTACTACGGGAAAGTGGCAAAGACACGACGCTTTTGCCAAAATGTCATTTTTCCGGATGTCCGTCTAATTGCACGGTCCAGCAGCTGGCCATACTGGGATTGCGCGGATCCGGCAAAAAAACAGGCACTGCCATGGAAGAAGCGTTCGACATCTACGCTGGCGGCAGTTATGCCATCGGTCAGGGTGTCATGGGCACACAGATTGGCACGATTACAACGAAAAATCTGCCGGCATTCTTTCTGGCGCTGAATGACCGTCTCCTCGCCGATTCCCAGGCCTTTACTGACTGGTATCCGTCTCATAAAGATACCTTCCGGGACCTGGTACAGCAGTTTGAATAATTTTGAATACAAAAGAGGGGCCGCAGCAAAATGAACTATCCTGGTCATTTTGCTGCGGCCCTTTTTTTGTTTTATATCGTAATGCTTCATGCTTCTGGTAATCCGTATGTCCCCAGAAGGATGCATTTAGTTTTTACATGCACTTACGGTTTTTCTGTTTCATATTTTTTCAGCTTCAGCAGATGAGTTCCCTTTAGTTTTTCAGCATAGATATTCAGTTCCACATCATCGCGAAGTTGTGGCAAAAGGCGATAGAGATTCTTGCCCGGGCAGTCCGTACTGTTCACATCGCGGTGACCGACAATCGTTGCCGGGCCGGGATCGATATGATAGATACGGCAAAGCGCCGTCACCAATTCTGTAAGGGATTTCATCTGGGCATCAGTCGGGACTTCTTTGTCAAAATTTCCAGTCACGTTAATGCCGACGGTATGATAATTTTCCCCGTAGGCATGAGCTCCCACAACGGCCAGAGGCCGGCCCCGTTCGATAACGCCATTTTTGCGGATGACATAATGATAGCCGATGCCAGCCCATCCATTGGCCAGATGAGCCCGGTGGATAGCCGCTGCCGGTGTATCACCATCGGGGATTCCTACATGATGGATGACAATCATATCTGTCCTGGGCCGTACAAGGAGTGGTTCAGTAAAATGAAAATTCGTTTCCTCAATGACCAGTCCTTCCGATGGAGCTGCATCCTTTTCAGGATTGTAGACAGAAAGGCCGTCATCGTGTGCTGCCTGTCCTTTCTGATACGTATCGGCTTTTTCCGTACTGGTGGCCGGTCTTACCTGAGCCGCCTTTTTTTTCGACTTCTTTGTCTTTTTCTTTTTTACCTGCTCTTTTGATGACGCATTCTGTACGGCTGCCGTCTGATCTTGAGACTGAACAGCTTCCGCCTGTTCACTGGCACTGACGGACGGCAGGCTGAAGACAGAAACGGCCACTGCGGTCGTCAATACAAATACAAATTTCATAAAGGATTTCATCTTGTTACCTCCTTACGCCAAAAGTGACTGCCCCAGGAAATGTAATACTCCTGGGGCAGCTGTCTTTTCTATTTTCCTTGTTACGGCTGGGGGATATGTTCCGCCAGTGGTTTTGTCATTTCCATATTAGCAAAGTAAGCATGGGTCTTCCACAAAAGGGCACTGAATGCACTAAAGGTCAGACGGAAACGGAAATGTTTGAAACTGACCGGACCTTCAAAGAAGGGGACCCGGTCCAGATCGTAGTGGTCATCCCAGGGGAAATCACGGCCTGTTTCTACAGTAAATCCATAATCATACCCGGCATTTTTCGTTTCTTCCATGACCATAGCATTGAACTTTCCTTCCGGGAAAGCGATGAAATTACAAACCTTGCCCGTCCGGGCTTCAATCATGGCTTTCGATTCCTGCAATTCTTTTCGTACGCCATCGCGGTCAAAACTGGTCAGAGGCTTGTGGCTGATCGTATGGGATCCGAATTCCATCCCGTCATCGCTCATTTCCTTGACCATATTCCAGGTCAGATATCCTGGCTTTTCCATGAGATTCATGATGAGAAAAATGGTGCCACGGAATCCATATTTTTTCATGATAGGATAGGCGAACTCGTAATTATCGACATATCCATCATCAAAGGTAATCAGAACCGGACGGTCCGGCAATGACCCTTCCCCGCGCATATAGGCATCAAACTGTTCCTGAGTAATGGAATGATAATCGTTGTCGTGCAGATATTTCATCTGTGCTTCAAAGTTTTCAGGCTTCATAGTGAGACATGTCTCATAGCGGTTGTTGACCTGATGATAATTGAGGACGGGAACCCCCGTCAGATGATAATTGGTCGATCCAAAATACCAATACGCAAAGATACCGGCTACAAGAACGATGACTGTAAAAAGAATACCTAAAAACCAGGAAAAAAATTTTTTCACATTAAAACTCCCTTGTCCTGACTCTAAGCAATTCATATCTGTTTAAGGATATCACAACATGTGTGTACTGACAAGGATTTTTTCGCACTAAATATGATTTATTGTTTTGATAAACCCATTTTCCCGGAGCCAGTTCTTGTCTTTTTGTTCTAATGCCTGCTGCAGGTCTTTCAAGCAGACATTTTCCGTTTCCGCTGTTTCCCGCACGTGAACGAGGTACTGTGTATCTTCGAAAATGTATTCTTTTAATTCTTCAGGATCTACGATGCCTCTTATGGCATAACGGATATCTTCCGATTCCTGCACGATATGGAGGATTTCCTTCCAATTGTCGTATTCCTGTTCAGAGAGGATGAATTCCCCCATCACGCCCGTATCGAGCCGCTCCTGGGAACAAATGACACTTTTTGCGTAATCGACGCCGCTGCTGCGGTCGTAAACGTGGAGTTCCCGTTCTTCATTGTTGACGTATACTATCATGATTAGTGTCTCCTTCATTAAAAATATTTTCTATTATATCATATTAATGTTTATTCCATAGCATCTTTTGTCACATAAAATGATGCTGTCCAATGTAAAATTACAGTAAAAACACTTTCTTTATCCGCAACGATGGTATACTATGGTTGCATACAACATGTATTCTGGTATACAGGAGGCAATACGATGAAATCAACCCCTTCTCTAAAAGAAATGAATGACCTATATCAAACCTTGTTCGAACTTCGCCAGAACGTTTTAGAGCAGGGCATGAAAATGTATCAAGCTGTTTCTCCATCTATCCGGCGCAGCTCCTTCCGCTTCAGTGCCCTGAATCTGGCTTTTTATCTTGCCATACGCTGCCACGACCTGCGGCCCCTGCAGGAAAAGCTGCTGTTATTGGGATTATCTTCACTTGGGCGCAGCGAAGCCCGTACGATGGCGAATCTCGATGCCGTCATCGCTTCACTGGGCCGGATCTGCCACAAGCAGGAACATGAACTCATCGCCTATCCTGCACCAAAATGGTTTTTTCACGGCAGCCGCCTGCTAGCTCATAATTCCAATCTGATATTTGGCAGTCATCCTGATGCATCCTATACGAATATTATGGTGACTATGCCGCCGGAAGCAGCTACGGATTACAAACTGGTCCGCAATCTTCTCGAAGCAGGTATGGACATGGCCCGCATCAACTGCGCTCATGACACACGGGATATATGGCAGGCCATGCTGCACCATATCCATAAAGCCGAAAAAGAAACAAAGAAACGCTGTAAAATCTACATGGACCTGGCCGGTCCGAAAGTCCGCATTTCCCAGGTATTAGTCCCCGGTGATGACGACCGTGTCTTTACAGATGATTTCTTTTTCCTCGCCCGTGGAAAAATTTCTGATTACCCTGCCGATTATACAGGAAATGTCATCATTACCTGTAGTATCCCCCAAGTATTCGATCATCTTCAGGAAGGCGATCCCGTCGTCATCGATGATGGCAAACTGAATTGTGTCGTCACCAGGCTTACGCCTCAGGGAGCCTATCTGCGCGTCATTTCGACAAAAGCCAAGGGATTCCGTCTGAAAAATAAACGGAGCCTGAACTTTCCTAAAACACCGCTGGATATAACGCCCCTGACGAAAAAGGACCTGACCGATCTCGATTTCATAATCCATCATGCCGATGCAATCGGCTATTCGTTCGTCCGCAACCGTGCCGATATCCTCCTGTTGCAGGATGAACTACACAAACGGATGGGAAATAAAGCACGGAACATGGCTATCATCGCAAAAATAGAGACCAGAGACAGTGTACACAATCTTCCAGAAATCATCATCCAGGCCGCTTCCCGGAATCCCTTTGGCGTCATGATTGCCCGGGGCGATCTGGCCGTCGAAGCGGGATATCATCGTCTGGCAGAGCTGCAGGAAGAAATACTCTGGATTTGCGAAGCTGCCCATATTCCCGTCATCTGGGCCACGCAGGTCCTGGAAAACCTCGTCAAGACAGGCATCCCGTCCCGGGCTGAAATCACCGATGCCGCCATGAGCGAACGGGCCGAATGCGTCATGCTCAATAAAGGGCCGTACATCGTAAAAGCCGTTTCCAGCCTGGCGGATATTGTTAAGCGTATGGAAGGCCATCAGTATAAAAAAGCACCCCAGCTGCGCACGCTCCATATCGCATCAGATGCGCTGAAAGCATTCGATAATTAAATTATTGACTTTTGTTGTTTATATTATTGACATATGTCGTTATATGATGTATACTCTTTAATAGAAGAAAAATTCAGTATAGTCAGGTTATATTAAGGAGGAATTCATATGATGACAAATGGCAAAATTGCCGTAACCTATGACAACGGCAGCGTATTCCAGCATTTTGGACGGACAGAAGCATTCAAGTTTTATACAGTAGAAGACAAAATCGTAACGGGGAGCGAAATCATTTCCACCAACGGTGTCGGCCACGAACCGCTGGCCCAGTGGCTCAAAAATCACGGTGCTGACGTACTCCTCTGTGGCAATATGGGACCGGGAGCGCGTAATGCCCTGCAGCAGGCTGGTATTCCCTTCTACTGTGGCGTTCAGGGATCCTGTGACGAAGCCGTACAGGCATTCCTGGAAGACCGGCTGCAGTATAATCCGGATGCCACCTGCAGCGGCGGTCATCATCAGCACCACGCCGGTCATGGTCATACATGCAATCATCAGTAGTCCTGCCGGACAAGAGTACAGCGGAAATCACATCAGCTGTACTCTTTTTACGTTTTCTTACTGCGTTAACAGAATTACTGTTTTCCCCTTTTTCCGGCTCGTGTTTATAATAAAAAGTAACAAAAGAGCACGTGTTCTGCAGCACAGCTTTTGTCTGTTCCTGCGCCGTCTGCAGCTGGATACGAAAATCCTCTTACATGTCCCTTTTAGGATTCTTGTATGCTGATTTTAGCAGGAATATATTTATATCGAGACTCCCTGAAAAAGGGGCTGCAGCAAAGTGAACCAGAAGCATTCACCTTGCTGCAGCCCCTTTTTCCACGCACAGATTTTCTTTAATGGAAATATCCATTCATGTAAGACTATCTTTAATGAACTCTTTCGTACATTCAATGAACGCCCTGGCCGGGACAGAACATTCACTAAAGGAAGCCACTGTCAGGATAATATCACAAGTCAGGGACGGTGAAATCGGCCGTGCTGTAAGTCCCGGATGCATAGGAGCATAAAAATCCCACATATAAACGGGAAGCAGACTGACACAAGGTGTCTGTTCCAGTTTTTTCAGCATGACATAATTGCAGTTGGACGTAAACGTCGAAAGAGGCTGCAGATTATACTTTTTCATGTACTCGGCTACATTCGATTCCAGACCATGGCGTGAACGGAACATGAGTACCCGGGACTGCTGCATTTCTTCTGCCGTAATGCATTCGTTCCGGGACAAAGGGTTCTGTTTGGACAGGACAGCCACATAAGGATTGACATTGAGGATAATCCATTCATTTTCATAATCTGGCTGTTTCGTCGTAATCGTAATATCGGCAACGCCGCTGCGCACCCATTCGGCTAGCGTTTTAGGACTGTTTTCTTCCAGAATGTCCACATCAATATTGGGGTATCGTTCCTGAAAACGCTCGACGACAGGCAGTATGATGGCACAGGCCGTGCTGGTGAATCCGGCAATGCGCAGGCGGCCCAAATGAATGCCCTTGATATTTTCACACTGCTCTTCCAGCCGTTCTTCCACTTCTACGAGCTGCCGGGCATAGGGCAGGATGGCGTGTCCTTCTTTGGTCAGAACAACACCTTTGTTGCTCCGCTGGAGCAGGCTGAAACCACATTCATTTTCCAGGGAATTCATCATCTGGGTCACCGCCGACGGCGTATATCCCAGTTCCCGCGCAGCCTGGATGAAGCTTCCCTTGCGGGCTGCCGTGAGAAAGACTTTGTATTTTTCTATATTCATACAATCACCGCTTTTTCTGTAATTCATATACGGTAACTTCCCGGGAGCACAAGACCCGGAAAGGCAGCCAGTGGCCCGTACCGCGATTGACATACCCATAGCAGCCGTCTTTTTGGAACAGGCCACGGAGATATTTAAATCCTACGGCCTGGACTAAAGGCCCGATAGGTGCAAACTGGGCACCATGGGTATGACCACACATCGTAAGAGGAATATGATGAGCGAATCCTTCATCGATGAAGGCCGAATTGTGTGCCAGCAGAATCGTAAATGCACCTTCTGGTATTCCCTGCAAGGCTGTCTGCGTATAGTCCCGGCGCTGTTCATCGTGGAGACGGCCGCTGGGGGCAAAACTGAAATCTGTGCCGGCAATATAAAGGGGCCTGTTATCCCTTCCGGAACGGCCGGAAAGATTCCGTCCCCCTCCGGGACTGGCACAGAAATGGCTGTTGCGTACGATACGTATGGGTGTCGATTCCAGCATGTCTGTAATATTCGCCAGTCCCCGGTAATATTCATGGTTGCCGTAGCAGAAATCAATGCCATCGGGAAACAAAGCGGCTCCCTCCATAAGGACCTGCCGGCACTGAGGAAGCCGGCTCAGCTCATCGATGAGATCCCCCGTAATTTCCAGTCGGTTGACTTTTTCCGCTGCCAGGCGCTCCATCGCTGTTTTTAAGTCCTCCGGGCTGAAAAACAGCCCAATATGGCTATCAGAAATCTGTCCGATGCGGTACCCTTCCAGATAATCAGGTAAGTCCGGAAAGGAAAGGGGAAGTTTGGTCACAGCCAGATAACTTTCGCCCACGACATTTCCCAGTCCGCTCGTCGCTGCTGCCGCTACGGGAACGGCAGCGGCCATCCCTTTCAGGAATGTCCGCCGGCTCATGGATGGCCCCTGATGTTCCCTGGCAGTCATATTTTCTGCCGGTGTAACCGGTCGGCCGCGCCGCTTCAGCCGGTAAAAAAAGATGCCAGCCGCCAGCACCACCAGGACAGGAAATGCCAGGAGAAAGGTGAGGAACCAGCTCACTGACGCCAAAGCTCCTATATGGAGCCCCATCAGGCGGATGCCCCCCGTCAGATTGGGGAACCAGTGGCTGTACCAATACAACTCCCCTGCCCCCAGCGCCGAGCAGCATGCCGTGAGCAAAGCAATTTTCTTTCCCTGTCCGCCTTGTACGATGTAGTTATATAGTACGCCTGCTGCTACGGAAAAACAGGACAGGATTACCATAAAATTAATAAAAAAAAGACCTTTCATCTAAACTATGGCAGTGATTTTTCCATGGGGCCCGGCCCAGGGAACCTGCGTGTAGCCAGCCTGTGGCAGCCACTGCCAATCCTCCTTATCCAATAGCGTCCCATTTGCATACGGGGCTGTATATATCGTCATCTGCCAGACTTTGTGGGAAAATACATGACGCAGTGTACCGACTGGCCCGCTGGCACTGCCGGCGCGGATTCCTGCTTTTTTCAGAACTTCTCTGGCTGCATCCAGCCCGGCATTGCCCTTTCCCACGGCATTGGGAAATTCCCACATAGAAGCGAGCAGTCCCTTTGCCGGACGGCGATGGATGAGCCAGGACTGCCGGTCGGAAACGACCAGAACGGTTATATCCACCGCAGGCTTGTCTTTTTTGACAATGCGGACCGGAAGTTCCGTCTCCCGCCCTTTTTCATGGGCAAGGCAGCAGGAAACAAGAGGACATTCCTGACAGCGCGGATGACGGGGAATGCAGATCGAAGCTCCCAGGTCCATGAGCGCTTCATTGAAATCGCCCGGCGCATCGTCGGGGATGACATCCTGTGCCAGGCGGGTAACTTCTTTTTTTACTTTCGCCGATAAAATATTATCCTCTATGAGGTACAGGCGGGAAAAGATGCGGAGCACGTTGCCATCGACAGCCGGTACCGGCCGGCCATAGGCAATACTGAGGACTGCCCCGGCCGTATAGGCACCGACTCCTTTGAGTGACAGCATATCCTTTTCCCTATCCGGTACCTTCCCGCCGTACCGGGCCTGTACTTCACAAACGGCCTGATGGAGATTGCGTGCCCGCGAATAATACCCCAGCCCCTGCCATTGGCGCAGCACTTCTTCCTGGGTGGCACTGGCCAGGGACGCCACCGTAGGAAAATGATCCAGCCAGTTTTCATAGTACGGCCGGACGGCTTCGACTTTCGTCTGCTGCAGCATAATTTCTGAAACCCATACTTTATACGGATCACGCGGCGAAGTGCGCCAGGGCAGGTCACGGCGGTGAGTCCGGAACCAGCCGAGCAGCAGCTGCGGCCAGTCATGGGCTGTTTCGTTGTGTATCGTCATAAACGGTTCATACCTCTGTTTTTTCAATGTAATCACACCGGAATGCCAGTCTGGCTCCGATGCTTTATATTATACCACATCCCCTGCCATATATCGTATTTGAAAAAGCGTATCTCTATGCTACAATATACGATAGGTATTAGTAAAGGAGTCCGTCATAATGGAACACAATCCGTCATTACATACATTGATATACAATCTGGACCTGGGCAGGACAAAGCCGGATACGGTGCACCGCGACGCGTCGTACTGCCCGTTCTGCGATGTGGCACATTTAAAAAACATCATGGAAACGCGGGGACACATGATATGGCTGGAAAATGCCTATCCGGTCCTCAAGGATTCCTGGCAGACACTAATCATCGAAAGTGACGACTGCGACGGTGAATTTTGTGAATATACGCCGGATTATGCCACAAAGCTCATCGATTTCGGTCTGGAAAAGTGGCAGCAGGTCAAAGAAATGGGGCGCTTCCGTTCCGTCGTTTTTTACAGGAATCACGGTTACATGTCCGGTGGAACTATTCATCATCCCCATTCCCAGATAGTCGGATTTGAAAACTATGATTATCATGACGACATCAAGCTCTACCATCTCCTGGGGACGCCCATCATCGAAGAAGACGGTCTGGAAATCAATCTTTCAACCCGTCCCATCATCGGCTTTTATGAAGTCAACCTGATTCTTGAAAACAAGGAAAAACTGCCAGAGTTCGTTCGCTATATGCAGCTCGTCGCCCACTACTTCATCCACGATTTCGTGTGGCGCAACGAAAGCTATAACATCTTTTTCTACGATTTTCCCGGTGACAGCCGGCTCTTTGTCAAAATAGTCCCACGTTTTCTTACCAATCCGCTGTACGTAGGATATATGATTGCCCAGGTCGCCAACAAGGGACATCAGCAGCGGGTTATAGAAAAACTGCGTACCATTTTATTGGAAAGGAAATAATATATGCGTTTATTTGCAATCGGTGATTTACATCTGTCCGGCAACCCGCCTAAAAAGCCCATGGAGGTCTTTGGTCCCCGCTGGATCAATCACTGGCAGCGGATCCGGGAAGACTGGCTCAGCCGTGTCCATGAAGACGACGTTGTCCTCATCGCCGGTGATACATCGTGGGCCATGCATCTTAAAGAAGCTCAGGAAGATCTCGACGAAATCCGGGAACTTCCCGGCACGAAATATATCATCCGCGGCAATCACGATTACTGGTGGGAAAGTGCCGGCAAGTTAAACCGCCTCGATGAAGGAAAGGGCATGCACTACTTATACGGCAGCACCGTCACTCTCGACGAAGGCCGCATCGCTGTCTGCGGTACTCATGGCTGGGTCTGCCCCGGCGACATCCACTATCATGAAGAAAAAGACGCCAAACCTTACCGCCGGGAACTGCTCCGCGTCGAACGGTGCCTGCAGGAAGCGGCAGCACTGAATTGTGAGCACACGATTCTGCTTCTCCACTACCCGCCGGTCTGTGATCTGACAAGACCCAGCGGTTTTACAGAGCTTCTGGAAAAGTATCACGTTCCTCTGTGCGTGTTCGGCCATCTCCACGGCATGCAGCCCAACACCATGTTCCCCCGCAGATATAACGGGACATTGCTGCAGCTCGTCTCTGCCGATTACCGGGACTGCCAGCTGCTGGAAATTACATTTGATGATAAAGGAGAAGAACCATGAGCCAGATTGCCCAGAAACATCTATTAGCCGGGTTCATCTTCGGCGATAAAGAAAATAACGAATACATCTATCTGCCCGGTGGCGAAGTCGGCACGGAACATCCACTCTGCGTGTATGAACACGATGGTTCCCGGGAAGATATTCCCCTGGAAGAAGCAGGCTATCTCGTCGGCCATCTGACACTGAAGCCGTGTAGTCATCCCGTGCTGGGAAAAAAGTCGTTTTAATGCAATATGAGGCCGCAGCATAATGACATGAACCATTCATTTTGCTGCGGCCTCCTTTATTTGCCGTTCATAGCAATTTTTCGACAGACATCCGAATGAAACGAATCAGCAGGCTTTCAGGGTAAACCAGAATGTCACGCCGTCTGGTTCATTGTACACGCCATACGTTTCATGGTGCAGTTTCAATAAGGCTGCCACGATTCCCAAGCCCAGACCATGACCGCCAAAAATACGCTGGGATTTGCGGGTCCTGGCGGCATCTACTTTATAGAACGGTTCCCAGACGCGGCTCAGGTCCTGCTCCGGTATCTGGATTCCCTGATTGTAGATGCTTATGGTATAACGGTCTCCCGAACGGACGGCAGAAAGAATAATACGTCGTCCGTTTTCCGTATAGTCGATAGCATTGGAAAGGAAATTGCTAAGGACTGTATCAATGCGTTCCGGATCGGCATAGACGACCATTTCTTCAGGCAGGCAGCACGAAAACTGAATTTCTTTTTCCCTCAGGACCCCTTCGAAGCGACAATGCGCTTCTTCTACGAGAGCCCGGAAATCAAACTCCGTCATATCAATGCGGAACGTCCCCGTTTCCAGCCGTGACAGGTTGAGCAGGTCCTTCACCAGATGATCCATCTTCATCGTCTCACTGTGTATGACCTTGCAGTAATGCTGCCTCGTCGATTCATCCACATCGAGACTGTCCAGCCCTTCGGCATATCCCTGGATAAGGGCCAGTGGCGTCTTCAGCTCATGAGACACAGCAGAAATAAATTCTTTACGCATCTTTTCCACTTCATTGGCTTTTTTTAGCTGTACTTCCAGTTCGCTATTTGCCTGTTTGAGCTCTGTAAGGGCCGTATTCAGCTGATTAGACAAATTATTCAGGCTCTGGCCCAGTTCCCCGATTTCATCATTGCGCGTATTCATCCATTTATGGGAAAAGTCGAGATGGGCCATAGCAACCGACAGCTTTTTCAGATGAATCAACGGTTTCGTCAAGGCATTGGTAAACAGAATGGAACCGATGATGGCAACAAACAGCCATATGATACCGCACAATGCAACGAAATTCTGAACGACGACTACCGTCGCTTCCAGTGGTTCCAGCGGTTGGGAAACAATAACGTAACTATTACGGTCTTCGTCTACAGGATAGACATAACTGATAAATCGCATGTGATCGTCCCGGCCGTCAATGTAAATTTCATTAGTTTCATCCTGGCTTAAGGCTTCGCCATTGAACAGTTTGCGCATGATGGTGACATGCCGTGGCTCTTTCATCGGCTGCTCTTCCCCATCGGGATTGAGCCTTTTCAGTCCTGGGGCAGTAAATTCCTGCTGTTCCTTGAATGACGGTCTTCCCAGTACAGCTTTCCGGTTCGGCATGGACGAATACACAAGATGCTGATTGTCCACGATATAAATGACAGAACTGTTCTGCTGGCTAAGGCGGTCGAACTGTTCTGTATTATCGGTCCCGGCTTCGTGGTACATGCGGCCGATATCCTTGGACATAGATATAAGTGTGTCCTTCCTGTATTCCAGATAAAAAGTCTTAAAACCTATCCCAATAGCCAGCATGAGCAGCAGCGCCGACAAAATCGTAAAGGCAGCAAGGAAAAAGCATGTTTTTTTGCGCAGTGATATCTTCATCATTTCGACGCTTCGTAACGGTACCCGTAACCACGTACGGTTTTAATGACATATCCTTTGTCACCGAGTTTAATGCGCAGTCTGTTAATATGCGTATCGACCGTGCGAAGATCGCCGTAATATTCATAATTCCAGACTTTATTGAGAATCTGGCGGCGGCTCAGCGCTTTGCCGGCATTGGTCATGAGATAGTTGAGCAGTTTATATTCTGTCGGACTGAGATCAACGTTTTTGCCATCGATGACGACCTGACGGGCATCTCGGTCAATAGATACACCTTCAGCCGCCTGGGGTTGTTCTTCTTCAGCCTGTACGCGGCGCAGCAGCGCTTTTATTTTGGCTACGAGAATTTTGGGGCTGAAAGGCTTGGTTATATATTCATCGACACCCAGATCGTAGGCAAAGAGCTGGTCTATTTCTTCACCTTTCGCCGTCAGCATCATAATAGGTACAGTCGATTCCCGGCGGATTTCCCGGCAGACCGTCCACCCGTCGTATCCAGGCATCATAACATCGAGAAGAATCAGATCCGGATGTTCTGACCGGTATTTTTCCAATGCTTCTTTTCCATCAGCAGCTTCTACGATTTCATAGCCTTCTGGTTTTAAAAAATCAATGACCAGCTGCCTCATCAATTGTTCATCATCGGCAATCAGTATCTTTTCCATAATCTTCTCCTATTCTATTTTAATAATCTGCCTGCGTTCGGGCAGCTTTATCAGCAGTTGTCCGATATCAGTTCCCCCTATCGTCAGATGAGGGACAATTTCCTGCAATGGCACGAGGACAAAAGCCCGCTGTGTCAGATATGGATGGGGCAGTGTCAGCTCTGCGGTCCGGCAGGTCACGTCAGGACTGTACACGAGGTCTATATCGATCGTGCGGGCTCCCCACTTTTCGTGCCGTACCCGGCCCAATGCCGTTTCCACAGCCTGACACTTCCGGAGAAATTCCACGACAGGGAGCGATGTCTCTGCCAGTGCTGCCGCATTGATGAACGGCGGCTGATTCTCTTTTCCCCAAGGCGGAGTTTCATAAAAGGATGATACAGCAGCCAGACGCACCCCGTCAAGAGCCGATATGGCACGGACCGCCTGCTGCAGCGTTTCCTTCCGTCTGCCCAGATTGGCCCCCAGGCTCAGATAGACCCTGATCACGACCGGCTCCGCCTGATGACAAAGGTCACATCATCAAAATGACCGTCAATGGGCGCCTGCGGCTTGTGGAGTGTCACTTCCACCGCCTGTATCCTGTGATACGTATCAAGTACCGTATCGGCAATAACGGCAGCTACTTTTTCGATCAGTTTGTATGGCCTGCCTTCGACGATTTCCTGTACTGTCGTATAGACGGCACTATAATCTACCGTATCTTTAATACTGTCACTTTGTACGGCATCGCTTATATCCAGTTCCATGACCAGATCGACGGAAAAAGGCTGCCCCTTTCTCGTTTCTTCCGGAAATACGCCGTGATATCCATAAAAATGCAATCCTTTTAATACTATTTTATCCATAGGAATCTCCTTATCCACTTATTCCGGTCGTAATGCATCGGCCATTTTACACATGCGTGCTATAGGTCCGACGTCATGGACACGGACGATAGCCGCCCCGTCGAGTACACCGGCTACACAGGTTGCACCTGTTCCTTCCATGCGTTCCGTCACAGGAAGATCCAGGATGCGTCCGATGAACCCTTTACGGCTCGTACCGAGAAGCAGCGGATAAGGCAGGTCCGTCAGTTCGCGGAGATGTTTCATGACGTACACATTCTGTTCAAACGTCTTGCCAAACCCGATTCCCGGATCAGTAATAATGTTATCACGGCTGACACCGGCAGCGTCGGCAATAGCTACGGAGCGGGCAAAAAAAGCCTTCATATCGCCTATGATATCGCCGTATTCCGTCCCATCCTGATTGTGCATGACGATGACCGGCACGTCGAATTCAGCGGCGACGGCGGCCATTTCTCCCGGTTCCGGGGCGTATTGCAGTCCCCATATATCATTCATGATGTGGGCACCGCAGGACATGGCATAATGTGCCGTCTTGGCCTTGTAGGTATCGACCGATACGGGAACCGGGCAGTCTGATACGAGGCGGCGCAGGATGGGTTCCAGTCGGCTGATCTCTTCCTCTGCCGAAATAGGGGTAAATCCCGGCCGTGATGATTCGGCGCCAATGTCGATGATATCGGCACCGGCCGCTACCATATCTTCCATATGGTGAAGAGCCTTATCCACGTCATTCCAGCTCCCGCCGTCCGAAAAGGAATCGGGCGTATAATTCAATATGCCCATAATCAATGTCTTATCCCCGACAGTAAGAGTCTTGCCATCTTTCCAGTGATACGTGCGATGTTGTCTTGTCATTCCTGTGCATCCCCTTCCATAAGCAGTTTCCATGCCTGATGCCCTGCATCGGTACCGTCGGCCAGACATCCCAGCCCGGCCTGGGTAATAATATCTGAATCGCCGCCCAGATGATTGCGCATGGAAAGGCACAAATGAGTCCCCCGGACGATGACCAGGGCACCTCTGGCCCCCAGTCCATCCTGAACGGCTTTACATATTTCATAGGTAAACCGTTCCTGAAGCTGCGGTCTGCGGGCCAGTACGTCTACCACTTCGGCAAAGTGGCCAAACCCGGCTATTTTGCCTTCTGCCGGATAATACGCGATGTGAACGATGCCAAAAAAAGGCAGCAGGTGATGTTCACACATGGAATAAAACCGGATGTTGCGTACGGCAACCAGCCCGTCCGACTGGGTAGGGATTAATTCACCCCAGCAGTTTTCCGGATTTTCTTTCAAACCAGAAAAGAAATGGGAAAAGGCCATAGCTACCCTGTACGGTGTTTTTTCCATGCCGAGTTGTTTGAGGTCCAGTCCCAGAGCCTGCAGAAAATCTCCCGCGGCCTGTACGGCCTTTTCGTTCACTTCAGTCTGCTCCGTCATATGTTTTGAAAAATCAGTCATGACTATACTTCCTTACATTGTAATATAATAAGTTGCAATAAATATCAAGCCGCCGACAATGATCATGAACGGACTGGCATACTGCTGCAGCGTCGTCTGTTCGTGATACAAATAGATTTCTTCCGGTTTTTGCGGATTGTAGCGGATATCGACGGTATCGCCAGCTTCAAAGCTCCACTCACTGTTGCCGAAGGTATAGCGGGCCGTATACTGCTCTGCTCCCGCCTGAAAGCGGATGACGGGGTAATACATATCGCCGCTTTTATTTTTCTGTACGTCAAACTGCACCACCGTGCCCGTTGCCGGAACCGTACAATGCCTCGTCAGGGCACGCAGCCGCCAGCCATGCCAGGTGCCGATACCGATGAACAGCACGCCAAGGACAGCTGGTACATAATAGAAAATGCTCATTGCGCCATGTCTCCTTCTAAGAGGATGGAAACCCTCTCTTAACTATCTCTACATGTGTCTTAAAATATGATACAATAAAAAGCTGAAAGTATCTAGTGCAAACTTATATGAATGAGGTGCGAGATGTCAAAACGTTTTATACAGTCTATTAATTATATGCGTGGCCTTTGTATGCTGGGAGTCATCGGGATCCACGTCGGCTCCGTAGCCCTTCTCAGCCCCTCTCCCAATCTGGGACTGGTCGCCGTGCTGGAAATTCTCTCCCGCTTTTCCGTTCCGGCCTTTTTTTTCCTGTCCGCTTTCGGCATGTTCCTCAGCCAGCCTCTCAATCAGCCCTTTGTATACAAAGAGTACCTGAAGCGCCGCCTGCGCACGGTCCTAATCCCTTACCTCTCCTGGTCCTTATTTTACATGTTGTACGTTTCCGTCATCGGCCATAATTTTACTCTGTTCCATCCCGGACAGTTCATCCGTACACTCTGGTACGGCCTGGCCATGTATCACATCTATTTTCTCGTCATTCTCCTGTGGTTCTATTTTCTCATGCCCCTCTGGCGGCCCCTTTTGCGCTGGATGGATAAGAAACCGGCCCTGTCCTTTACCATTCTCTTTTTCGCCAACATGATATTTAACTTCTATTCCAGTTATATCTGGAATTTTCATTTTGCCAGCCCGATTCTGCAGGATGCCTTCAATTACCGCCTCAATTACGTCGTCCTTCATTATCTGTTCATCTTCCTGTTCGGCGCTTTTACGGCAGAACACTTTTCCGCCGTCTGCGACTGGCTTAAAAATCACGGACTTCTGGTCAATCTCTTCCAGGGGCTTTCCACAGCGGGCATGCTGGCCGCTTATTACGGCATCATGTACTATAAGGGCTATGATGCCCTGTCTGCCGTGTTTACCATCCACCAGCTCAGTCCGGTAGGAATGGTTTATACTTTGTCTACAATGCTGTTCTGCCTGTACTGGTGGCAATGCCGTCCCGTGCCGCGTGCGGTGGATAAAGTGTTTTCTCTCCTGGGCGATTACTCCTATCCCATCTATCTGGTCCATCCCCTGTTTCTGGCACTGCTCACCCATCTGGCATCTCACTTTCATATTTTCCTGCGCAGTCTGTACATCATGGCCATCTACTGCATCGTAACTCTCCTGGCCATCGCCTTTTCCATCGTCGTCACCAAAGCTACACTGCCGCGGTGGCTGCGCATCTGCATCAAAGGAAAATAACCACATACATATAGACGCAGAAAAGAAGCGGCCGCATTAAGCATAAACACGTAATGCGGCCGCTTCCATTTTGTTATTTATTGAGTTTTTCCAGTACTTTCTGCAGTACTTCATCGGCCATGCGGGCCCGTGCCTTGATGACATTATTGCCGTTCTTGATGGATTCGGGATAAAAACTGCTTTTATACTTGCTCTTTTTCGTCTTTGTTACCATTTCCTTGAGCTGGATGGTCTGTTCATCCACGTTGTAGACATAGGTGCAGTAATCCGTCGAATCACCAGCTTTTTCTACCGTATGGAAGGTAAGAGTCTGCATGCCTGCCGGATAGGAAATCTTCGCTGAGCTCATATCAATAGTCGTAAACTGATTGTACTGCCACACTTCTTCCTTGGCAAAAGCCGTAACGGATACAGCCAGGGACAAAACCAGGGCAGCCAGTATTTTTTTCATTTTCAAGAAGAACACCGCCTTTATGTTTACTATGAACTATCGTTTGTTCTATTATACCATATCTTTTCCAATTTCTGTCAATGGCAGAAAAACTGAGACAAAACCGTAACCTGAAAGTATCTGTCAACGGTTGTCGATGGTTTCCGGATAGAGATCGTGCTGAGACAGGCGCTGCCAGGCTACCTGTTCCCAGGGAGTCCCGGCACGGCCGTAATTGCAGTACGGGTCGATGCTGATGCCGCCACGAGGCAGGAATTTCCCCCACACCTCAATGTATTTCGGGTCCATGGCATGGATCAGGTCGTCCATGATGATGTTGACACAGTCTTCGTGGAAGTCCCCGTGATTGCGGAAACTAAACAGATAGAGCTTCAGCGATTTGCTTTCTACCATCCGCTGGTCCGGTACATACGAAATATACAAAGTAGCGTAATCGGGCTGTCCCGTCTTGGGGCAGAGACTGGTAAATTCGGGACAGTTGAACTTGACGAAATAGTCCCGGCCGGGATGTTTATTAATAAACGTTTCCAACAGTGATGGATCATAATCGAACGTATAGGCTGTATGCTGATTTCCCAGAGACGTAACTCCCTGTAATTCTTCCTTTGTGCGGCTCATAAAAAAACTCCTTTCCTACAAAAAAAGTGCAAGAGTACGGCACGTATACAAGCGGTACGCGCACCGGCTCTTGCACCCTATTTACCAAATGACTTTCCCCAGGACGTGATCAACCGGGACCGGCCCGATGAAGCGGCTGTCACTGCTGTGGTTACGGTTATCGCCCATGCAGAAGACATATCCTTCCGGCACCTGGACTTCCCCTTTGCGGCTATAAGTCATGGGTTCATTGATATACGGTTCATCCAGAGCCTCACCGTTGCGCCATACTTTGCCGTCATGGAAAGCCAGCGTGTCGCCCGGGCGGCCAATGACCCGTTTTACCCAGACATTCTTCGTCTGGAAGCGGGAGCTGAACAGGGCCAGATAATTGTCCATTGGTTCGGCTACGTCATCTTTCCACGTCCGGGGATAGCCGACGCGGCTGTCGATGATGACGATGTCACCGTAATTGGGTACATCTCCCATAATATGTCCCATTTTTGAAATAATCAGATATTCACCGTTATGCAGGGTCGGCACCATGGATTCACCTGAAACCCGTGTCGGCTGCAAAAAGAATATATGGATAACCATGGCAATGGCCAGCGCAATGACAATGGCATAGAGCCATTCCAATATTTCATGTAATACCGTATTCACTATATGTTCCTCCTCGCGTACTTATATATTGTAGCAAAGAGGCCCCTATAAAGCAAGCAATATTTCCACGGCGGCCGGTAAGAACAGGCGTCTTACAACTGTTCCAGGAGCCAGGGAATACGGCTTTCGCTAACGACGGAAATGCCCTCTTTCCTGAACAGGGCCGCTGTCACGCCATCACCTTCTGTAAGAGTGCGCGTAAACGTGCCGTCGTAAATGCAGCAGCTGCCACAGGACGGGCTTTTCTCCTTGAGGACGGCCCAGCGGCAGCCATATAGCCGGGCCAGGCGCAGTGCCTCACGTGCTCCCCGTTCATACTCAGCGGTCACATCGCGCCCTTCCCGGGTAAACACGCCGTTTTTTGATCGTTCCGCTGCTGGTCTCGGCGTAGCCAGGCCTCCGGCCTGTTCCGGACAGACGGGAATGAGCACGATGTCTTTCCGGCTGCACAATGGGGTAATCTCCGGATACTCCCGGCATTGCCCGTCATAACGGCAGGATTGCCCTAAGAGACAGGCACTGATGATAATAAACTGCATAAATCGCATCTCCTTTCACATTACGAAAGAAAAATTTGTATGTTAAATTTTAGGATGCGGAATATAATTCTACATCGCAGCATAATATTTGACAGGTAATTTATCATAAACATTGGATAAACACTTGTATTTACAGTATTTTATTTCTCCATTCATTCATTTTCGCAAAGGAAAGAATTATTAAAACTAGATTAAATTTCATATTGTGAAATTGAAAAAGTCATTTCCAGATACTATAATTGGAGCCGCAACAGAAAAGTATCTGTGTTATTAAGAGAGGGGATCATCCAATGAAAACAAAACAGCGCAATACAGCCGATCTTTTAGTCGAATGTCTGGAAGAAGAAGGCGTTCATTATATTTTTGGCATTCCCGGCGAAGAAAACCTCGCCATCATGGAAGCGCTGAAAAGATCTAAAATAGAATTCATCACTGTCCGTCACGAACAGGGCGCCGCCTTTATGGCTGACATCTATGGCAGACTGACCGGCAAGGCCGGCGTCTGCATGGCAACTCTCGGGCCGGGGGCGACAAACCTCATCACCGGCGTTGCCGATGCCGACTGCGACGGGGCGCCGCTGGTTGCTATTTCCGGTCAGGTAGGCACAGACAAGATGCACATTACGGCCCATCAGTATCTGGACCTGCGCTCTATGTTTGAACCGATCACCCGCCGCGCCTATACGGTCGTCCGGCCTGATACGATGGCAGAAATCACACGGCTCGCCTTTAAATATGCCGAACGGGAAAAACCAGGTGCTACCTTCATCGACCTGCCGGTCAATATCAGTAAAATGCCCGTCGGTGACGACGAAAGGCCACTGCAGCGCAAGACCATCCAGCCGGAAACGGCCCTGGAAGCGCAGATTGAAGCCGCTGCATCCATGATTTCCTATGCCAAGAATCCGGTCATCCTCGCCGGAAGCAGCGTTATCCGCAGCCATGCCACAGAAATGCTCACTAAATTTGCAGAAAAGCTGAAACTGCCGGTTATCAATACGATGATGGCCAAAGGGGCTATTCCCTTTGACAATCCCTATTCGATGTGGACTGTCGGCATCCCCATGGACGATTATCAGACGAAGATGTTGGAAAAAGCCAGCCTGGTCATCGCCATCGGCTACGATATCATCGAATACGCCCCGGCTAAATGGCACATGTCTAACGCCGATATCATCCATATCGATACGATGCCGGCCGACATCAACAAAAATTACCAGCCCGAAGTGGAAGTCGTCGGCAATATTCCCGATGCGCTGGAACGGATCATGAATAAAGCAGCCCGCCTGCAGGAACCGGTCCCCTTCCTCAATCTGCGGAAACAGATGGTCGAAGAACATGAAAGCTATGCCCAGGACCTTTCCTATCCTGTCAAGCCGCAGAAAGCACTCATCGACTGCCGGCGCGTCATGGACAAGGATGATATCGTCATCTCCGACGTAGGGGCCAATAAGGTCTGGGTTGCCCGCCATTATAACTGCTATAAGCCCAATACATGCATCATCTCCAACGGATTCGCCACCATGGGTCTGGCCGTCCCCGGCGCTATTGCCGCAAAACTGGTCCATCCTGACAGAAAAGTGCTGGCCATCACTGGTGATGCCGGCTTCATGATGAACTGCCAGGAATTCGAAACGGCTCACCGGCTGGGAACGAATTTCGTCACCCTCATCTTCAATGACCGCAGCTACGGCCTGATCAAATGGAAGCAGGACATGCAGTACGGCCATCACGAATACGTCGATTTCACCAATCCTGATTTCGTGAAATTTGCCGAAAGCATGGGGGCCATCGGCTACCGCATCGAAAAGGCGGAAGACCTGCTGCCGACGCTCATCAAATCCTTCAAGCAGGATAAACCAGTCATCATCGACTGCCCCATCGATTACAGTGAAAATATGAAACTGACCCATCATCTGGAAGAACTGATGAAGGAACTTTGAGAAAGGTGATCTTACGAAAAAATGCCGCTATGAACGCGGCATTTTTTTTGCATTTTCCAGCGCAGACAGCAGTGTATCGGGAAGATGCTGGTCTTCTTCGTCGTGACCGAAGATAACGGCTATTTCAACGGAATCGCCATGCTGCCAGGCCAGAACATAAATGGACTCGGTAAAATAAGACTGGTTGATGAGCAGTACGTGACGCAGCCGGCTTTCATAGAACGTCGTCCCCCGCACTTTCCGTGCCGTGAATGGCTGAACCAGTTCAAATTCTGATGGGAGAGAAATACGGAGCCGGTTATTGGCATGGCTGGCCAGCGTCTGCACCGACGGACGGCTGCCAATATCGCGGAGATAGGCATTCTCCTGCTGTTTTCCTTCTACGGCCGCTTCCACCTGCCAGATGTCAAGGCTGTAGCGCAACATGTATCCGTATTGAAAACTGGCATCATCCTTTTCTACAATCTGCCAGCATACCGGTTCGGCCGGATATATTTCTTCCAGCATACGTACGACATCATTGCCATAGGACCGGGCTGTCAGAAATGGCTGCGTCCCTTCTTCCATCGTGATATCCGGAGGCACTGTCACGATTCCCCAGTTGTCAAACCGCGTTTCCACGCCTTTATCTTTATCTTTCGCCATTACAGGCAGGCTCAGGCAGATAAGAGCCAGAGCCAGAAGACACCATTTACCCTTCACGAGCTACCCTTCCTTCTCCTATTGCTTACAAGTATAATTCATTGTACCGTATTTCTTTTATAAAGTCCACTGGCCGGACCCGTCCTATTCATTCTGCGCACAATATGGTACAATAAAATAAAAAAATGAATAGCGAGGGATGAAATAATGGATTTCACACTTACTCTGCAGTCTTCTGCAGAAACAACAGAAAAAGTTACCGAACAGAATACAGCTATCCGCTACGCCAGCGGCACGGCCCCCGTCTACGCCACACCGGCACTGGTAGGCCTCATGGAACACGCCGCCGTTCTGGCCGGTGATTCCCAGCTGCCGGAAGGCTATAGCACCGTCGGCATCTCCATGAACGTCAAGCACCTGTCGGCCACTCCTATTGGCCTTACGGTCCGTGCCAAAGCCGTCCTGACAGAACAGGACAGACGAAAACTGACCTTTACCATCCAGGCCTGGGATGATGCCGGACTCGTTGGGGAAGCCGTTCACGAACGGTTCATCATCGAATCGGCACCGTTTGTCGCCAAGGCGGAAAGCAAACTGAAAAAATAACTTCGTAAGCAAAACCCCACAGGAAGGAATCATCCTCCTGCGGGGTTCTTCTATTTCTGCATCTCCTGCTTATCTACCCTTTTTGTCTTTATCCATTTCATGCTGCAGACGCACCAGATCCTGCAGCGTAATGTGATCGACGACATCGTTGATAGCCGTAGCCAGTTTCTTCCACACATACTCTACAGCGCACGGCGGCAGATCAGGGTTGATTTCCGGGACAGGTGACAAATCACCTTCCATCAGACGCAGTATTTCACCTATGGTAAACTCTTCAGGCGGCCGTGCCAACCGGTAGCCGCCAGCCGGACCGCGGGCACTGAATACCATGCCGCCCCGTCCCAAACGTGTGACAATCTGTTCCAGATACTTCTCGGAAAGATGCTGGTGATCCGCTATCCCCTTGATGGAAATATAGCGGGGCTCCTGTTCGTGCATAGCCAGTTCCAGCATCAGACGCAATGCATAACGACCACGGGTAGATATTTTCATGGAGATTACCTCTTCTCACTATTGGGTAATAACGGCTAAGATATCTCCTGTCTTAACGTTATCACCGACCTGGACACGGATTTCATGAAGGGTTCCATCAGCTGTGGCAGTAATATCGTTCTGCATCTTCATCGCTTCCAGTACGACCAGTACATCACCTCTCTTGACTGACGCACCACTTTCTGCCTTGACTGCGGAAATCTTGCCCGGCATAGGAGCTTTTACCGTGATGGCTCCTTCCGGAACCGGGCCTTTGGGAACAACCGGCGCTGCCGGAGCCGGTTGGGCTGCCGGTGCTTTCTGTACAGGCTGCGCGGCTGGAGACGGTGCCGGAGCTGCAGCAGGAGCAGCCGGCGCAGCTGCCTTCTGAGGGGCGCCAACTTCTTCTACTTCTACTTCATAGGTCTTGCCATTGACAGTTACGTTAAATTTTTTCATTATACTAATTCCTCCTGGAGTCCAATTTCTCTTATCTCATACCAGCCAGACGGCCTGCCATGACCCAGCCACGGCTCTGATGCGGCCGGGTTGTATCCCGCCGTATCGACCGGATGGCTGCAGGGCTGTAACCGCAGGCGGCAACGGCAGCCATGATGACGGCTACGACTTCAGGCGGTATTTCACTATCCGATGGGACGTCTTCTATAGCATCTGTTTCCGGCTCTTCCACAGAGGCAGTCTGCACCGGTTCTTCTGCCACAGTTTCCGCCACTTCCTGCACAGCCGGTTCTGCCGGTTCTACAGGAGACGAAGCTGCTGCCGGAGAGGCCGGAGCCACAGCCAGTTTTTCTTCTGCCGCGTTCAGGCGTGCCTGAAGGCCATCCCGTTCTTTCTGCAAGGCTTTTACATCCGCAGCCAGCGATTGAATCTTGCTGTTTAAAATATACCAGCCGAGCAGGAGCAGCACAGCCAGGGCAATCAGGGCCGCTAATACGAGTTCCATCGAAATGGCTGATGTTTCTTCCATAACCTGATTCCCCCTTATAACGGAATATTACCGTGTTTCTTCTGCGGCCGGTCTTCCCGCTTGCTGTAGAGCATAGCCAGGGCATTGATGATGCGCGGACGCGTTTCTTTCGGATCGATGACGCAATCGACGTAGCCGTGTTCCGCCGCTTTGTACGGTGTCAGGAATTCCTTGATATATTCCTGTTTCTTGGCTTCCTTGTCAGGATCGCGTTTGAAAATGATGTCAGCTGCTCCATCAGGTCCCATGACGGCGATTTCCGCTGTCGGCCAGGCAAATACCATGTCGGCGCCGAGCTGGCGGCAGCACATGCCGATGTAGGCGCCGCCGTAGGCTTTGCGCGTGACGACCGTCACTTTGGGAACCGTCGCTTCGCAGTATGCGTAGAGCAGTTTGGCACCGTGGCGGATGATGCCGCCGTGTTCCTGATTGATGCCCGGCAGGAATCCTGGTACGTCCACGAAGGTGACGACAGGGATATTGAAGGCATCGCAGAAACGGATGAAACGGGCAGCCTTGTCGGACGCATTGATGTCGAGGCAGCCAGCCAGGAATTTAGGCTGATTGGCAATGATACCCACGCTCTGGCCGTCGAAACGGGCAAAGCAGGTAATCATGTTCATGGCATAGTTTTCCAGCACCTGATAGATTTCCCCGTTATCGACGCAGGATTTGATGACATCAACCATATCGTAAGCTACGTTGTCGCTGTCGGGAATGATGGAATCGAGGGATTCATCCATCCGTCCGGGATCATCGGACGAATCGTATACGGGAGCTTCTTCCATGTTATTGCTGGGCAGGAAATCGAGCAGGTATTTAATCTGCTCGATGCAGTCCGTTTCGTTTTCACAGGCAAAATGCGCCACGCCGGAAATGGTATTGTGCGCTACGGCACCGCCCAGGTCTTCTGCCGTCACTTCTTCCATAGTGACCGATTTGATGACCTTCGGTCCCGTAATGAACATGTTGCTCGTGTTCTTTACCATGTAGATGAAATCGGTCAGGGCCGGACTGTAGACGGCACCGCCGGCACAGGGTCCCATGATGACAGAAATCTGGGGAATGACTCCGGACGCCTTGGTATTATTCATAAAGATGCGGCCAAATCCGGAAAGGGCATCGACGCCTTCTTGGATGCGGGCACCGCCGGAATCATTGATACCGACAATGGGAGCTCCCATTTTGAGAGCCATTTCCTGTACCTGGCAAATCTTGTGGGCATGCATTTCCCCAAGAGAGCCGCCTTCGACGGTAAAATCTTCTGCATAGGCAAAGACGAGGCGGCCATTGACATTGCCGTATCCCGTGACGACGCCGTCGCCGGGGATTTCCTTCTTTTCCATGCCAAAATTGGTGCAGCGGTGATGGATAAACTGGCTGATTTCGGTAAAACTGCCTTCGTCAAAAAGCATATGCAGCCGTTCCCGGGCTGTCATCTTCCCTTTTTCATGCTGTTTATCAATTTTCTGCTGGCCGCCGCCCATTTCTATCGTATCAAGCTTCTGATGCAGGAGCTCAATCTTTTCCTGAACTGTTGCCATAATGCACCTCCAATACACTTTATCGCATAGTTATTATATTTTATCATATTTCCCATGTTTTTACTACAGTTATTCTCTATTTATTATAATACTATTTCTTGATTGTCAAGACATATGTTACACACCAGAATGTGAGAAATACTCTGTTACAACTTGGTTCGGGCTTTTGAATGCAAGGGATGTCTTGGCCGTGCTGTTATAGCGCTTTTCGTGCTTTGCC
>Ga0256406_1000501_pt1 | contig 71170 bp, 55 predicted proteins | sample RumenRJG_03DNA_FD_185986 | JGI IMG/M metagenome (GOLD analysis project Ga0256406, IMG submission 185986) | Bovine rumen microbial communities from Lethbridge, Alberta, Canada - RJG_03 | ecosystem: Host-associated > Mammals > Digestive system > Stomach > Rumen | place: Canada: Alberta | collected... | reverse complement strand
CATCGTAAGTTACCATCTTTACTTGGTTGTTCGCGGGCATCTTCCGACGCCCTTCGAACATTCTTGGAATGTTCTGAATAAATTCATTAGAATGTATTCAGGGTTGCATTTCTGTTTGATTGTCAATTATTCGATTTAAAATGTGCTAAGCGCAGCTGCATGACAGCTTCGCTGACGGAGAAAGAGGGATTTGAACCCTCGCGCCGCTATTAACGACCTACTCCCTTTCCAGGGGAGCCCCTTCGACCTCTTGGGTATTTCTCCAAAAGCCCTACCAGAATAAGATATTCCGTAAGATGTAAAAGGTATTGCAAGCGCAGAGGATGGGATTCGAACCCATGTGGCCCGAAGGCCAAACGGTTTTCAAGACCGCCTCGTTATGACCGCTTCGATACCTCTGCGTATCAATTCAATGTATAAATCCGATGAACTTTTCGTAAATCTTTCGTACCGGCTCATCGGCGGAACAATGTATATGTTACTGCATGAATACTCTTATGTCAAACATGAAATTTCGCCAAATTGGCGATTTGAATTTTTCCTTTTTTCAGTCAAATTGCAATTCAGTGTTGTGACGTAGGCAAGTGCTTGTCAGATTATACCGGCCTCTGCTCCAAATTGATTACAACCATGTCTTTTTCTGTCCGGTTCTGTCTATAAGTTTATAAAAGCGCAGCCGAATCGGTTTTATTCGTCCTGCCCGACACTGTTCAGCCTCAATTGCCGGCTAAAACCCGCTAAAAAAACACAGCCCGGCATTCCAGTGGACGCAGGCTGTGTTTTGTCTTCAATTATATAAGTAGTTATGCCAGTTCTGCCTTCAGCTCATCAACCTTATCGAGGTGCTCCCAGGGCAGATCAATGTCGGTGCGGCCGAAGTGACCATACGCTGCTGTCTTTGCGTAAATCGGACGGCGAAGATCCAGCATTTTGATAATTCCCGCCGGACGCAGGTCAAAATGTCTGCGGATGATGTCGACAATCTTCTCATCCGAAATCTTTCCGGTATCAAATGTATTCACGTTGATCGAAGTAGGCTGTGCAACACCGATCGCGTAGGAAAGCTGAATCTCGAGGCGGTCTGCATAACCGGCTGCTACGAGGTTCTTCGCGACATAACGTGCCGCGTATGCAGCGGAACGGTCAACCTTTGTGCAGTCCTTGCCGGAGAAAGCACCGCCGCCGTGACGGCCGACACCGCCATAGGTATCGACAATGATCTTGCGGCCGGTCAGTCCCGCGTCGCCGTGAGGTCCGCCGATAACAAAACGTCCTGTCGGATTGATATAAATCTTTGTCTTATCATCAATCATCGCAGTGTCGACAACCGCGTCAATGACATACTTTCTGATATCTTCGTGGATCTGTTCCTGTGAGACCTTCTCGTCGTGCTGTGTGGAAATGACAATTGCTTCAAGTCTTACCGGCTTGTTATTCTCATCGTATTCCACAGAGACCTGTGACTTGCCGTCCGCGCGAAGATAAGGAAGTGTTCCGTTCTTGCGCACTTCTGTCAGCTTTCTCGTCAGCTTGTGCGCGAGGTTGATCGAATAAGGCATATACTCCGGCGTCTCGTTGGTAGCGTAGCCGAACATCATGCCCTGGTCTCCTGCGCCGATTGCTTCGATCTGTTCATCAGTCATCTTGTTTTCGCGGGCTTCAATCGCCTTGTCAACGCCCATCGCAATGTCAGGGGACTGCTGATCCAGCGCGACAAAAACAGCACAGGTATCGGCGTCAAATCCCTTGGAAGAATCGTCATAGCCGATCTCGCGGATTGTGTCGCGCGCGATCTTCTGATAGTCCACCTTTGCCTTGGTTGTGATTTCACCGGTAATCAATACAAAGCCGGTGCATGTAGCTGTCTCGCAGGCAACACGGCTCATCGGATCCTGTGCCATGCAGGCATCCAGAATCGCGTCTGAAACACAGTCACAGATTTTGTCGGGATGTCCTTCTGTTACGGACTCCGATGTAAAAATCATCTTTTCCATTTCGGAATGCTCCTTTCGTTTTCTCTTCTCTTTATTCATAAGAAAAATCCATCTTGCTCTCGAACAAGATGGATTCGTAATCGGTTGCAAATCCCTTATTGTTCGATCGTCCGGTTTCCCGGCTGCTCGCTCAGGTTGGCACCTTCCCGGTAGATTCGCCGCCGCTTCCGCGGAAGGGATCAGGGGTTGCCGTGGCTTCACAGGTCCTATGTACCTCCACCACTCTGAATAAGAGAACTATGTAGTTTTGAATCGTAAAGATCATACTTCCACAGTACCTGTACTGTCAACAAAGTACTGCGCCACAAATTTTGTGTTTTGTCCTGTTTTCTCCGGTAATTTACTTTCCGACGCAATAAAGCTATACTTTTCATCATGAATAATGAATATATCAATCCATCCAACATTTACAGCGATCAGCCGCAGCCGGAACCGGTAAGAAAGCTGGCGTCTACTGTCGGCGTGCTCGGTGCCATTTCGATTCTGACCTGTTTTGTCCTGCCGGTAGTGATCCCTGCGATCACCGGGGGCATGTCCATCATCCTTGCCTGTCTTTCGAGGGCAAAACATCAACGTATGCTCCCCTCGGCACGCCGCGGCGTCATGCTTGCCGTCATCGGTCTTTGCATCAACGGCGCCGTCTGCGGTTTCAGCGCGGCAGCCGCTTACAGAATCTACAACGATCCCGCGGCAATGCAGCAGTTCCGTGAACAGCTCAAAGACAATTACGGCATTGATGCGGACGAGCTCTTTAACGATCCGTGGGCAGAAAGCTCCGGAGGTACATTATGAACAGACACGCATTGTCCTGTGCCGTCAAGGCACGTGCCAGAGGCGCGCTGTCCGGTCATCTGCCTCTGGTTGTTGCTGCAAATCTTACCTTTTCGGCGGTCTTTCTGCTTCTGTACCTGGCCGGCGCGGAGATGAATGTCGGTAACGGGATTCCGGGTTTCGTCTTTTCCGTCATTTTAAGCTGGTCTTTGGATGTATTCTTCGGCCTGTTCTCCTACGGGCTGCAAGGCATCTATCTGGGGCTTGCGTACTGCCGGCCGGTGCAGCAAAAAGATCTGTTCGCGGGCTTCTCCGAAAATACCCGTCAGATCCTGCTGATGCAGATTTTTCCCGCTTCCCTGAAGCTGGCTGCAATGCTTCCCGCTTTTTGGGCAGCATTCTTTCTTCCGCTGCACACGGGGAAGGGCCGGATTATATTTGCCGTCCTGTTTGCCATGGGTATCTGCTTGCGCCTGTGGATCCGGCTCACGTACGTGCTCTCTTTCTTCCTTCTTCTGGATTTTCCCCGAGAAGGCGCAGGGGCTTCTCTGCAGCGGAGCCGCAGACTGATGAAGGGGTACAAATTAACGCTTCTGTATCTTGATCTCTCCTTTCTGCCTTATCTTGCTCCGGTGCTCTGCACGTTCGGCATCGGGCAGCTGTGGGTCAGTGCCTATATGCTGTCGGCACGCGCTTGCTTTTACAGGGCGCTGCTTACGGAGAAGACGGTTTCCCGGGTTTGATCTTGTCTTGACAGACGTATAAAACACCCCCGTTTCCGGTTCTTCGCCGGAGGCGGGGGTGTTTCTCATTAATTGGTTTATTCTTCCGATGCGAACAGCGGCGTCGAAAGATATCTGTCACCGGAATCCGGAAGAAGTGCAACAATGGTCTTGCCTTCATTCTCCTTCCTCTTTGCCAGCTGGAGCGCAGCCCAGAGCGCCGCTCCGGAGGAAATGCCTACCAGGAAGCCTTCATGTACCGCGATCTCCTTGCCTACGCGGAACGCCTCTTCATTCGGTACTCTGACAATCTCATCATAAATCTTTGTGTCGAGCGTATCCGGAATGAATCCGGCACCAATTCCCTGAATCTTGTGCGGTCCGGGGTTCTCTCCGGAAAGAACCGCGCTGGTGTCAGGCTCAACCGCCACGATGCGGACAGCCGGATTCTTCTCCTTGAGATATTTGCCAACGCCCGAAAGTGTTCCGCCGGTGCCGACGCCCGCTACGAAAATGTCGACCTTTCCATCGGTATCCTCATAGATTTCAGGGCCGGTTGTCTTGTAGTGTGCTGCGGGGTTAGCAGGATTTTCGAACTGACCGAGGATGATGGAACCCGGAATGGAATCACGCAGCTCCTTCGCTTTCGCGATCGCTCCCTTCATACCCTTGGCACCCTCTGTCAGAACAAGCTCCGCGCCATACGCTTTCAGAAGGTTTCTTCTCTCAACAGACATAGTATCAGGGAGCGTCAGAATCGCCTTGTATCCCTTTGCCGCCGCTACCGAAGCAATGCCGATGCCCGTGTTGCCGGACGTAGGCTCGATAATCGTACCGCCGGCCTTGAGTTCGCCCTTCTGCTCCGCATCCTCGATCATCGCGATCGCGATACGGTCCTTAACGGAACCTGCCGGATTGAAATACTCGAGCTTCGCGAGAATCTTTGTATTCGTCAGTCCGTTTTCTCTCTCAAAGTTTGTTACCTCCAGAAGAGGTGTCTTACCGATCAGCTGCGTCGCGCTTGTGTAAATATGGCTCATATGCCGCTCCTTTCATGTTTTGCCGTGCCTTTTGATTAAATGCTATTCATTTCATACTATCTTTATAGGTTTAGGAGGTTTTCTTTATGTGTGTATAATACGACGCTGGATTTGTTTTGTCAACAGCAACTTTGTGGTATTATATTTCTGTATTTTGACTCAATTTCGGGAGGTCGTAAATGGAAGACAAAAAGCAGATGAAAGTAGTTGCAGCCCTTGGCCATAGCGCTCTTGGATATACCACTACAGAGCAGCGTGACGCCGTCCGCGTCACGGCGAAATCTCTGGCGGATCTTGTGGAAGCCGGCTGCCAGCTCACAATAACGCACAGCAACGGGCCTCAGGTTTCGATGATTCATAAGGCAATGACCGAGCTTCACCGGATTTACATTGATTATTCTCCGGCGCCGATGTGCGTATGTTCCGCCATGAGTCAGGGATATGCCGGATATGACATCCAGAATTCTCTGAAGGCAGAACTGCTCTCCCGCGGACTTTCAACACCGGTATCTACGATTCTGACACAGGTCAGCGTGGATCCGTATGATGAGGCATTTTACGCGCCTACGAAGAAAATCGGCCGGTACATGTCGAAAGAAGATGCAGACAATGAGATTAAAAAGGGTAATTTTGTTGTAGAGGAACCCGGAAAAGGTTATCTGCGTGTCGTCGCAACGCCCAAGCCGCTTGAAATCATGGAACTCGACTCCATCCGTCTTCTTGCGGATCACGGTCAGGTCGTTATCTGCTGCGGAGGCGGCGGAATTCCTGTTATTATTCAGGATGGTGCGCTGCAGGGGGCTTCTGCCGTGATCGAGAAGGATGACATTGCAGGCAAGCTTGCGTCCGATCTCAGCGCGGATGTGCTGCTGATTCTGACCAGCGTGCCTTATGTGTTTACGGATTTTGGAAAGGAATCGCAGAAGCCGATCCGGTCAATGAATATTCGGCAGGCTACGGAATACAGCGCGCAGGGACAGTTTGGTCAGACGGATATGCTTCCGAAGATCAATGCCGCAATTACGTATCTGAACAGCTGCAGAAACGGGCGCGTCATCATTACCATGGCGGATCAGGTCATGGCGGCCCTAGACGGAAAATCCGGCACGCAGATTACAGCGTGAAGCTGATCTTCTCTTTTTGCAGTAATCGAGTAGGAGGCGGTGACTAACCGCCGTCCTCTCACAACACCGTACGTACCGTTCGGTATACGGCGCTTTCAATAGTTGACATGCACAGACTGATAGGCCATGGCTAAATCATAAAAGCCACTGTTTATCAGTCTTCCTTTTGTCATAGCCATATTGACTGCGACTGTATGCGTGGTAAACCAATGGCCGCGCCGACTGTTACCAGCCATGTACGCCGAGTCCTCGGGTACACCCATCTTAATCAGATTTCGCACCTTTGTCTTGGGCTTCTTCCATTGTTTCCATATACACATACGAATTCTGTGATAGAGCCATCCATTGATTTCGTCTATGTTGTTCTTCATACTTGCTATGCCGTAGTAGTTAAGCCATCCTCTCGCATATACCTTGATTTTCGCAAGGCTCGGCTTGATGGACTGTACAGACTTACGGGAAGATAAATCTTTCAGTTTTGACTTAAACTTCTTCCATGACTTTGGATGAACCCTGACATAAATGCCACTACCGTTCCTTCCCAATGCAAAGCCAAGAAATTTAAAATTTCGGATTGCAAACACGCTGACAGTACGGCTTTTCTCTCGATTAACCGTTAGCTTCAGTTTCTTTTCGAGATATTTCATACTGCTTTCCAAGAGTCTTTCTGATGCTCTTTTGCTTTTCGCAAGAAGAACGATGTCATCTGCATATCTTATGCAGGGCACACCCCTTTTCAGAAACTCCTGGTCAAACTCATTGAGGTAGATATTCGCAAGAAGTGGAGATAAATTCCCACCTTGCGGTGAACCTTCTTCTGTATCAATGACCACTCCATTTTCCATTACCCCACTTTTCAGATAACGCTTTATTAGTTGAACTACACGTTCATCCTTCACATTCCTTCTGAGGAGATTGGTTAGGATTTCGTGATTTAAGGTGTCGAAATACTTTGATAAGTCCAAGACTACCGCAAAAGTGTAGCCTTGTTCTGCGTATTCCTTTACTTTCTGTATTGCATCCTTTGCGCTTCTGTTTGGACGATAGCCGTAGCTTCCATCCGCAAACAATGGTTCATAGATTGGCACTAACTGTTGAGTTATTGCCTGTTGGAGTGTTCGGTCTATCACGGTGGGTATGCCAAGTTTACGCACACCACCATCTGGTTTTGGAATCTCAACTCGCCTGACTGGCGATGGGGTATACTTGCCGCGGTATATGCGGTCAGTTAACTCCTGCTGATGTTCCTTAAGGTATGGAAGTGCCTCTTCGATAGTCATTCCATCAATACCTGGCGCTCCCTTGTTTGCCTTAACTCTTTTATACGCTCTGTTAAAGTTGTCCTTATACAGTATCGCTTCCAAGAGCTTCGGCTGTGCACTGTCTCTTTCTTTCCATATCCGATTGAATGACCTAGGCGCTTTCGCATACCCTTTGTGTTCCGCACTATCTCTTTGCGAACAGCCATTGTTTTCAATGTTTTCTGCCATTACGGTCATTCCTCCTTTCTCGGTCATACTTAAGACTCCTACTGATTCGGTCCTTCGGTTAGCATGTCCATGTTTCCATGTCCATATCCCTACTATGAACTCCGCTGACTTCTGCATGTTCAGCACCGCCTCGTTACCTTGTACGGTGGTTACTCCTTTCAGAGCGTTTCACGCAGACCTCCCTAGGTACCACACGTTTCTTCCTCTCCATCCATCTGCCTCATTTATCATGCATGATTCCGTGTAGTTATTGGGCTTCGACTTGTCAAGCAGCCTTACCCTCATGCATAACCTCGTATGAGATTTCTGTACGTCAGACCAGAGATTTGCCCGTGGGTTAGTATGTTCCCCACATCCAGCTTCCTTCAGATTCCGTCTCGCGGCGGACACCCTTGCCTTCGGCTATATCCTTCCCACTACCGGGCGGATTCGGGACTTGAACCCGTTAGAAACGTGCGCCGCTAGGCGCACTTGAATAACGGTCCCGGCCGGCAGATGTTCTGCCGGCCGGGACCGTTTGATTGTCTCACTGTAATAATTGTTATCCGCGCCAGGCATCCGCGATCACAAAAAGGGCTCCCGCCGCAATCGCAAAATCGCCGATATTGAATACCGTGTCGCGAAAGCGCGCGGATCCTGCGTCAAAACTGATATAATCCGTCACATACTTTCTCCGGAGCCTGTCATAGGTGTTGCTGAACGCTCCGCCAAGAAGCAGGGCAAGTCCCGCCTTTAAGAGCCTGCTGCCGGCACGCCCGAGCGTAGCCAGAAACAGGATTACGCAGACGGCCGTTAGTGCAAACGACAGTACAAGTACTATTTCCGGTTTCTTTTCCAGCGCGTTCATGAAAGCGCCGCTGTTGCTGCTGTTACGGATAATCAGTTTCCCGTGCCGGCGGCTTTCGCCCGGCCGCAGCTTCTGCCGGGACCTCCGCTTCAATGCCGTGTCCACGCCGAAAACGCCCGCAGTCATGGCCGGATAGATCAGATTTTTCAGCAAAGTGTGCCTCCTGCTGCCTGCTGCGGCGCAGTGCTCTCCTTCGTCTGCTGTCCCTTGGATTTGTCCTCGATCTGCGGCTGAGGCTTATACTCCAGCTGCCGGATTTCAACTCTCGGTCCGCCCTTCCCGTTGATATAGTCTTCGGTAATCACTACTCTTCCGATATTGCGATCTTTGGGAATTTCATACATGATATCAAGCATGTATTTCTCGATGATCGAGCGCAGTGCTCTCGCACCGGTCTCTTTCTTCATCGCCTGCCGCGCGATCGCACGCAGCGCTCCGTCCTCAAACGAAAGCTCTACATCGTCCAGCCGCAGAAGCTTCTGGTACTGCTTGATGATCGCGTTCTTCGGCTCGCGCAGAATCCGGACATACATATCCTCATCGAGGCTGCTGAGCGTGCAGACAATCGGGAGTCGGCCGATGAACTCCGGAATCATACCGAACGCGCGCAGGTCGTCGTTATTGACCTTGGACAGAATATCCTTGTCCTTGTCATACGCGTCTTTAAGTTCCGCGGAAAATCCCATCGAGGTCTGTCTGGTCAGACGCTGCTTGATGATGCCTTCCAGTGCCGGAAACGCGCCGCCGCAAATGAACAGAATATTCTTCGTATCAACGGTTGTCATCGGCACCATTGCGTTCTTGGAATTCGCGCCGACCGGCACCTCGACCTCGGAACCTTCCAGAAGCTTTAACAGCCCCTGCTGCACCGCCTCACCGGATACGTCTCTGGAGTTCAGATTCTGTTTCTTCGCGAGCTTGTCGATCTCATCAATGAAAACAATGCCCTTTTCGGCCTTGTCCACATCATTGTCCGCTTCCGCGAGAAGTTTGCTGATACAGCTCTCCACGTCATCACCGATATAGCCTGCCTCGGTCAGATTGGTCGCGTCCGTAATTGCAAGCGGAACATCCAGAAGACGCGCGAGCGTCTTGACGAGATATGTCTTCCCGGAACCGGTTGGCCCGATCAGCAGAATATTCGACTTCTCAATATCGATGTCATCCATCGTGCCGGTCTTCACCCGTTTATAGTGATTGTATGCTGCGACCGATATGACCTTCTTGGCCTCTTCCTGTCCGATCACATACTTATCCAGCTCTGCCTTCAGCAGGTGCGGCGCCGGAATATTGTCGTAGGTGAAAACAGGCTTCGGCCCGGTTTTCTTTTTCTTCTTCACCTTCTGCTGTCTCTGGCCCCCGCCGCCGAAAATGTCGCCCAGATTCAGGAAACTGACCGTCGGCCCTCTGTCCGGATTCTTCTTGTCATCGTCCTTTGTCGAATCATCGCCGTAGAATTTCCGCTCATCCCCGCCGTCTTTCTTTTCTTCATCCGAAGATGGCGTCTGCTCCTTATCCGGTGCCGGCATTTCCGGGATCTTTCCGTTCATCAGATCCTTCATTAAATCTGAATAATTAATGCTGCCGACCGCGTTCATCATCGACTGCAGGCAGTCCGGGCAGATATGTCCGCCGTTCGGCAGGTCAAGCTGTCTTCCTGTATCGTGCTCGGATCTGTGGCAGATCGAACAGTATTTTATTTCATCAGAATTTCCATTGTTGTCGTTCATATGCGTACCTCTGTAATTATCATTGTTTGTAGACCATTATATTCCATGCATTATAGAACAGACAACCAAAATTCCCGTAAAAGGTTATAAACATTCCGTAAAATAAACCTCCCCCGATCTGTCCCTGAGGAGCAGATCAGGAGAGGTTTCCTTCATTCTATATATTTAGCTTCGCACCGCGGACTCCTTCGCCCTGCAGAAAGCTGCTGCTTACTCTGTAATGGATTCCATCCAGTGCTCATCAGGCTCATAGCCGAGAATCTTCACAACGGTCGCCGCTACATTGGCAAGTCCGAAGTCGCCGTCCTTGACCTTGATTCCCTCGGGTCCGTTGTATACCGCGAACGGTACTCTCGCGAGCGAATGCGATGTCTTGGGCTTTCTTGTGCCATCCGGATTCGTCCCCTTGTCATACATCTCATCAGAGTTGCCATGATCCGCCATGACAAGCAGGGTGTAATCATACTTCCTGCATGCGTCCATAACTCTCTTGAGGTTCAGATCTACAGATTCAACGCCGATCAGCGTCGCTTCATAGTTTCCTGTGTGGCCGACCATGTCGCCGTTCGGATAGTTGCAGCGGATGAACTGGTATTTGCCGGACGCAATCGCGTCTACGATCTTTTCGGTTACTTCTGTCGCCTTCATCCAGGGCTTCTGGTCAAACGGAATAATGTCCGAAGGAACCTCTTCCCAGTCTTCGAGCTCTTCCGAGAACTTTTCGGAGCGGTTGCCGTTCCAGAAATATGTCATATGACCGAATTTCTGCGTTTCGGAGCAGGCATAGGACTTCACTCCCTTGTTCACAAGGAACTCGGAAAGCGTATGCTCGATATGCGGCGGTTCTACAAGGAAGTTTGCGGGAAGCTTGAGATCTCCGTCGTACTGCAGCATGCCGCAGTAGAATACCTTCGGCTTCTTCACAAGATCGAACGCGTCAAAATGATCCATATAGTCAAAACATTTCGAAAGCTCAACCGCGCGGTCGCCGCGGAAGTTGAACAGGATGACACTGTCGCCGTCGTCAATGGTGCCGGCCGGATTGCCATCCTGATCCGCTACAACAAAACCCGGAAGATACTGATCGGTATAGCCGCCTTCCTTGCGATAGGTCTCGATTGCTTCCTTCGCAGATGCGAACTTTCTCGCGTCGCCAAGCACATGCGCGTGCCAGCCTCTCTCCACCATCGACCAGTCAGCTTCATAACGGTCCATCGTAATCGTCATACGGCCGCCGCCCGACGCGATACAGCCATGGAAAGTGTCATCATTGAGTTTCGCAAAAACATCTTCAAGCTGATCCACATACTGCAGAGCGGAAGTTTCCGGAACGTCGCGGCCATCCAGCAGGATGTGTGCACGCACTTCACGGACGCCTTCCTTCTTCGCTTCGCCGATCATCGCAATCAGATGCGCGATATTGGAATGTACGTTGCCGTCGGAGAGCAGACCTATGAAATGCAGCTTTCCGTTATGCTCTTTTACATAGGAAACCGATTTCTTCCATGCGTCCGAATTAAAAATCTTTCCCGACGCGATCGATTCATTTACCAGCTTCGCGCCCTGAGAATAAATCTGTCCGCAGCCGAGAGCGTTATGCCCGACCTCGGAGTTTCCCATATCACTGTCCGAAGGCAGACCGACCGCTGTTCCGGATGCCTTGATCGTGGTATGCGGCCAGCTGGTCATCAGCTCGTCGATCTGGGGCTTGTATGCGTGCAGAACCGCGTTGCCGTTATCTTTGTCAGTCCAGCCGACGCCGTCCATAACTACCAGTACTACCGGTTTGCTCATATTTTTCCTCCTTGAAATCTCGTTAAATACCTTGAAACCGCTAATTATTATAAAATCCGACCGCGGACTTGTCCATATCGAACAGCCGATTCCCCGGAAAGCTTAAAAAAAGCATTCCGCGCTCTGCCGGTCTGCGGCTTCGCGCGGAATACCCTGAAAATCTGATCTGATTACTTCAGTCCGTCCAGTTTCCCGGATAACTGTCCTGTTATATAGCGGAGGCACCCGTCCTCGAACGGATTCCGGAGCCCCGCCTTTTCCATAAGTCCAAAGAAGAAGTCGGACGCGGACAGACGGCACAGTGAAAGATAACTGTTCCATGCTTCCTTATAATCTCTGTCCATCCATACCTTGTACTGCAGCGAGTTTGTCTGCGCAATGCAGTAGTCGATATAGTACAGCGGATTATCGTAAATATGATGCTGCTTCTGCCAGAAACCGCCTTCTTCATAATAGCGGTTTCCTGTATAATCCAGATGCGGCTTATACTGACGCTCCAGATCGCGCCATGCTTCATTTCTGGCCTTCGGCGAAAGCCCCGGGTTCGAATACGCGATATCCTGGAACTCATCCACCATGGTTCCGTACGGAATGAACGTAATCGAATCTTCGAAATGCATATCCACGTAATCCTTCGCCCTCTCGCCAAAGAGCAGATTCATCCACGGCTCCGTGAAGAATTCCATCGACATGGAATGCGTCTCGGCTGTCTCCATCGTGATATCCGCATGTTCGCGGATCGGATCCTCACGGACAATATATCCCTGGAACGCGTGTCCGCACTCGTGGGTAATAACATCGGCGTCGCCGCTGGTGCCGTTGAAGTTCGCGAAAATAAACGGCGCCTTATAATCCGGTATATAGGTCATGTAGCCGCCGGTCGTCTTTGTTTTGCGCCCGATAACATCGAAAAGCTCGTTATCGCACATGAAATTCATGAACTCCGCAGTCTCGGGAGAAAGCTCGTTGTACATCTTTCTTCCGGCTTCCAGAATCTGCTCCGGAGTGCCGACGGGTGCGGGATTTCCCTGTCTGAAGTACACACCCTCGTCATAGTACATCAGGTGATCCAGCCCGAGGCGCTGTCTTCTTCTCTCGTGGAGCTTTTCCGCGAACGGAACAAAATCCTCCTTCACCTGCTTCCTGAACTGCGCGATATCGCTTCTGCCATAGCAGTTGCGCATCATTCTCGCGTATCCGAGCGGCAGATAATTTTCGTATCCCATCGCCTCGCCCTGACGGGTGCGGTTCTTCACGAGCCGGTCATACAGATCGTCCAGCTCTTCCTGATTCTTTGTAAAGAACGCCGTAAAGGCTTCATACGCTTCCTTGCGGACCGCCCGGTCGCTGCCGTGCAGGTACGGTCCCATCAGGGAAAGATTCAGCGTCTCTCCTCTCCAGGGAATCTGCGCCTTCGCGAGCAGATCGTTATACTGCGTTGTAAGCGCGTTCTCTTCCTGCATCAGAGGCAGGATTTTCGGGTCCACGGCTTTCATCGAAAGCTCGATATTGCGGAACGCGACCTTCCCGATCTTCTCTTCCAGATACGGACGGAACGGCGAAGCGTAAAGCTTTTTCTGATAAGAAACGACCAGATTCTGAAAAACAGGACCGTTCTTGTCATAAAACTTCTTCTCTTCGGAATAATACGGGTCCGTCGTGTCGATGTCATGGCGGATCATCGAAAGCTCCATCGACGTCTGCACGTGACCTGTGATTTCATAAAACTTCTTGTGGATCTCGAACTGCTCTTCGCCGGACTTTGCTTGGTCCAGTCCTCTTTCGAGCTCCGCGAAATCCTTTTTCAGCTGATCAAAATCGACCCGCCGGTACTGCATTTTGGAAAACCTCATGAATCTTACTGCTCCTTTATATGTCTTCTCCGGCCGTCTCCTCCTCAAGATCCCGGATAATCTGCTGCGCGACCTCCTTCTTCGTAAGCGATGTATCCATCGCTTCCTTTTCAAGGTAATGATGCGCTTCTTCCTCGGTGAAACCCTTTTTCTCGATCAGAAGGCACTTCGCCCTTGTGACGATGCCAAGTTCGTCCAGCCTTCTCTTGAGCTTTCTGTTCTCGGCGGCAAGTTCCGAAAGCTTGCCGTGCATCGTCGTAAGAAGCCGCACGCTTTCGTAGAGCCCTCTCGAGGTGATCGGCCTTGTAACTACAAATATACCACTGCCGTTCACCTTATGCGATACCTGCTCATAAACATCCCCTTTGATGATCTCCATTGCGGAGACCGGTTTCTGCGCGACAATGTCCAGTAAAGACTCGGTTCCGAATTCATCTTTGAGCGGTGTGTTGACGATAATGATGTCGATGTTTTCCCTGGCTGTAAGCTGCTTGGCCGCCGCCATGGATTCCGCGTACAGAACAGGAGAAAAGCCGCTGCGCACCGCTCCTTTTATGACATCAAACGAATTCCTTCCGGCCGTTACGATCAGTATGCTGTTAGACGTTCTGCTGCCAGTCATAAACTCCTCATATCTTTGTTCGAAATCCGAATACCGTCTTCTGCCATTCAGCGGATTCTGGAGACGTCACAGTACGCGTCCAGAAGTTCCTTCGAAACATGCTGCGCAACGAATTCGCTGCCCCGCGCCAGCTGCATTGCCTCTTCAATCTTGGAAGGCAGTTTGTCCAGCTTTCCGGTGAGATCCGGATCTGCGGTATAGAGATTGACATTCATCGGAAGGTCCGGCCGCAGATTCTGCGAAATTCCCTCGAGTCCCGCGTAAATCAGGAGCGTGTAGGCAAGATACGGATTGGCCATCGGGTCCGGAGAACGCAGTTCCATTCTCTTTCTTCCGGAAAGATCGGCGGGGATACGGATCAGCTGGGATCTGTTTTGTCCGGACCAGCTGATGTAATACGGCGCCTCCATCTGTCCGAAGCGTTCATACGACTGCGGCAGAGGGTTCAGGAACAGCGTGATGTCCTTGATATATTTGAGGATGCCGGCCATAAACGCGGAAGAAAAATCCCTGCCGTCCTTCGAAGAAACCGACATATTCAGGTGCATGCCGTTGCCCGGCTGGGAGCGGATCGGCTTCGGCGAAAAATCCGCCCACATGCCGTTCGCATCCGCCAGATTCCTGACCGCCCATTTGAAAGTGACTGTATTGTCAGCCGCCGAGAGCGGGTCGCTGTAGCGGAAATCCACTTCATTCTGGCCGGCGCCCTGCTCGTGGTGCGATGCCTCCGGCGTAATGCCCATCTCAATCAGGTTAAAACAGATGTCACGGCGCAGATTCTCCCCGCGGTCCGCAGGACCTACGGCCATATAGTCCGCGTGGTCAATCGGCTCATTGGTCCGCTCTCCGTGTTCATCCTGCCGGAAAACATAGAATTCCACTTCGGGTCCGAAATTGATCGAGATTCCGCGCTCTTTCGCGTCACTGACCGCTTTTTTCAGCATCCTGCGGGTATCTTTGAGGAACGGCGTCCCGTCCGGGTAGAAAATATCGCAGAACATGCGGCAGACGCCGCCGTCGACCGGTCTCCACGGAACGATGGATAAGGTTTCCGGATCCGGCTTTAAGAACAGGTCGCTTCTGACCTCTTCCCCGAACCCCGCGATCGCGGACGCGTCAAAGGAAATGCCGTCCCGAAACGCGCGCTGGAGTTCTCCCGGCATAACCGCAATGTTTTTCTGGTTTCCGAATACATCAAAGAATGCGAGCCTGATAAACCGGATATTCTCTTCTTCGACAAATTTCAGCACATCTTCATAGTTTTGCATCTGCAAGTCCCTCTTTATGATCCTTCGCCGCTGCCACCAGCCCTGCAAACAGCGGATGTGCGTGGTTCGGCCGTGACTTGAATTCCGGGTGTGCCTGCGTTCCGATATAGAACGGATGGTCCCTGAGCTCTACCATCTCCACGATCCTTCCGTCCGGAGAAATGCCGGAAAGACGCATGCCGGCTTCCTGCATCGCATCGCGGTAATCATTGTTGAATTCCCATCTGTGTCTGTGCCGCTCGGAAATCGTTTCCTGTCCGTAAAGCCGGAATGCAAGAGAATCCTTCTCAAGTGTGCAGGGATATGCACCGAGCCGCATCGTTCCGCCAAGGTTTTCCACATCCTTCTGCTCCGGCATCAGATCAATGACCGGATGAATCGTATCCGGTGCAAATTCGGAACTGTTCGCATCGTGCATGGCAAGTACATTCCGCGCAAACGCGACGACCGCCATCTGCATGCCAAGGCAGATTCCAAGATACGGTATCTTATGGACTCTCGCGTAATCTGCCGTCAGAATCATGCCTTCGGTTCCTCTCTGTCCGAAGCCGCCCGGAATGATCATGCCGTCAATCCCCTCCAGAAGAGCATCGCAGCCTTGCCGTTCCACTTCCTCGGAGTCCACCCAGCGGATCCGCACATTCCTTCTGTTCGCGATACCGCCATGGTGAAGGGCTTCAACAACGGAAAGGTAGGCGTCATGCAGCTGCGTGTACTTGCCGACGAGCGCGATTTCCACCTCTCCCTGCGGGCTTCTTAATCTGTCCACCATCTCCTGCCATTCGCCCAGATCCGGCTCCTTGCACGGCAGGTTCAGGCACTCGCATACTGCCTGTGCCAGATGTTCCTTCTCCATCATAAGCGGGACTTCGTAGATCGACTCCGCATTCAGGTTCTGGAGAACATGGGAGCTCGACACATTGCAAAACAGCGCAATCTTGTCCTTGAGCTGCTGCGGTATTTCAAACTCGGAGCGGCAGACGATAACATCCGCGCGGATTCCCATCTGCTGCAGTTCCTTAACGCTCTGCTGGGTGGGTTTTGTTTTGAGCTCACGGGAGCCGTACAGATACGGAACCAGCGTCACATGGATCATGCAGGAATTGCCGGGGCCGACCTCGATCTGGAACTGCCGGATCGCTTCAAAGAATGCCTGTGATTCGATATCGCCGACCGTGCCGCCGACTTCGATGATCGCGACAGTGTTCCCTTCTTCCGGATTTTCCGGGCGGTAAAATCTGGACTTGATTTCATTCGTGATATGCGGGATGACCTGCACCGTGCCTCCGCCGTAATCACCATGTCTTTCCTTATTAATGACAGACCAGTAAACCTTGCCCGAGGTCACATTGGAATTATGATTTAAGCTTTCATCAATAAACCGTTCGTAATGGCCCAGATCCAGATCTGTCTCCGTTCCGTCGTCCGTGACAAAAACCTCGCCATGCTGGATCGGATTCATCGTGCCCGGGTCCACGTTCAGATACGGGTCAAACTTCTGCATCGTCACCTTGTAACCGCGCGCCTTCAGAAGACGCCCGAGCGATGCTGCGGTGATTCCCTTGCCCAGTCCTGATACTACGCCGCCTGTTACAAAAACATATTTAACCATTCCCCTTCTCCTTCCCGTTCGTCCTGCAATTTAAAAAGGTGACAATGGCAAGGGAGCGTTTATACGCTCCCCTCTCATGACGCCATTGTCACCTGATCTTTCTATTGACTTCGACTTCCTGACGGGCCGCCTGTGCCGGGGTCCTTCCCGGATTCCGGCGCTGCCTGTCTGTTCTTCCTGTATCTGTCATCCTTCGCACCGGTTTTGTATACAAAAATACAAACAGCAAAAATACGAGGATAAGGATACTACAACCTCCGGCTTCTGTAAAGACGCAGTTCATCAAGGGCTCACACGGTATCAGATCATCTGAAGCCCGCGCAGGCAGTTACCTGCCCTTTTGCCCAGACCGGGTCAGAGATGGTTCACGATGACCTTTCCGTCCTTGACAACTGCCGCGAGTGAGAGTGCGCTGTCTTTGCGAAGCAGCACCACATCTGCCCTTTTTCCGGCTTCAATCGAACCGCGGCGGTCATCAATCCCGATCGCTCTCGCGGGATTGATGCTGGCGCAGCGGACCGCTGTTTCCAGCGGGATGTTCATTTCCAGAACAGCTGTACGCATGCAGTCTGCGAGGTTGGAAACAGAGCCGGCGAGATTCCCTTCCTTTTTCAGCGTACAGTGTCTGCCCTTTTTCACAACCGTCTGACCGCCGAGCAGATAGTCTCCGTCCGGCATGCCCGTGCAGCGCAGGCTGTCGCTGATCAGAACCATCCGTTCCTCGCCGTTCATCCGGAAAGCTGCCCGGACTGCCGCAGGATGCACATGAATTCCGTCTGTAATGATTTCCGCGAACACAGAGGGGCTGTCCGAAACCGCGCCGACAACGCCTGGTTCTCTGTGATTGAAACCGCTCATTGCGTTGTACAGATGCACCGCATGGGAAGCGCCGGCGGAGAAAGCCTGCATCGCCGTGTCGTAATCTGCATTGGTATGTGCCAGAGAAACCCTCATCTTCTTCCGGACATTCCGGATAAAAGCTTCGAAGCCGGGGTTTTCTTCAGGTGCGAGTCCGATGATTTTCAGTAGTCCGCCCGAAGCCTGATAAAACCGTTCCGCCGTCTGAACATCACACCGCATTATATACTTTTCGTTCTGTGCGCCCCTTTTAACACGACTGATGAACGGACCTTCCATGTTGAAGCCGACAAGATCCGCTCCCGGATGCGGGGTGGCAGCAAAAGCAGCACCCAGCGACAGCACATGCTCCAGCACCGGAACCGGCAGTGTCAATGTTGCCGGGCAAATTGCCGTAATGCCGGCAGATGCCTCGTAAGCTGCGATCTTCTCAAATGCCGCCGGATCCTCATCACAGACATCGGCATTTAACGCGCCATGGAAATGGATATCGATCAGCCCCGGGATGGCGTAGCAGTCGTCCGCGCGCAGAACGATTTCCTCTTCCTGTCCTGCGGCTCCATTGTCCGGACTGGCGCTTTCATCCGAAGGCGCAAAAACACCGTCTCTGATCCTGATATCTTCCTCATGAAATTTGAAGTCCGCTCCGAATACAGAAGCTCCACAGATTTTCATGGTTCACCTCCGGCGTCCAGCCGCCCGTTTCTAATCAGTACAATTCACCGTGTATCTGCCGGAAACGATAATACGCGCCGAGCATGCCCGCTTCATTTCCGTATTTTGCCATTTTCAAGACTGTATGCCGCGCGATCACAGGTTTTAAATTTCTGTCGATCGCGGCGCGGATTCTGGGATAAAGATATGCTTCTCTTGCCATAATACCGCCGCCGAGAACGACGAGTTCCGGGTTCAGAACATAACAGATGTTAGCGATGCCAAGGCCGAGAACGCTGCACATTTCGTCAATCGCTTCCCGGCAGATTTCATCTCCTGCATCAGCTTCCCTGAAGACCCGGATTCCGTCCCAGTGTTCCTGCGCGCTGCCTTTGCGCCGCGCCACTTTCTGACACATGTACCCGGTCGAGCCGAGCATCTGAAAATCCGAGTCGCCCATGTGCATGTATCCGACTTCGCACGCACTGCCGGTCGCACCGTGCAGTACCTTGCCGTCGATGATCGCGCAGCCTCCGATTCCGGTTCCGACCGTCAGACAGAGCATACTGCTGCTGCCCTGCCCCGCGCCGGAGGTATACTCCGCAAGCCCCGCGCAGTTAACATCATTCTCCATTTCGAACGGAATGCCGAAAGCGTTCTCGAACACAGGCTTGAATTTTGTACCGGTATAATCCGGCACCGTTTCTCCGGAATAAAAGATTTCGCCTTTCCTGACATCAACCATGCCCGTTGACGAGACGCAGATGCCGGCGAACGGAGGATCTGTTTTGCCGGAAGACGGCGGATACCCCGCGTCCGCAAGATAGTTTGCTACAATCTCCATTGCCTTCCCGCGGATATGTTCACCGCCAAGCTCCGCGCCGGTCGGCGTACTCTTTCGTTCCAGCACTTTTCCGTCACTGCTAATCAGTCCGTACTTGATCGCCGTTCCGCCGATATCGATTGCGATATAATTCTTCAAAGACTGTTCGACCTCCGCTTCCTGACACCATTAAAGAAACTCTTCGCGTGCCTTCCGGATCATCTCAGCGGCTTCTGCCGCTACTTTACGGTCCGCATCTCCCCGAACCGGCTCCAGCGGATCTCTGACTCCGCCGATGTCCAGATTCTCATTGATCCGCAGAATTTCCTTAATGATCGCGTACATGTTCGCGTGCGCCGAACACATCTTGTAAATAACCGCGTCCGCCGCGTACTGCACACGCTTCGCCTCTTCGATTTCTCCCTTTGCAAGAAGCTCATTCATCTTTAAAAACAACTCCGGCATCACGCCATACGTACCGCCGATACCTGCGTCGGCACCGATGATTCTACCGGAAATGAACTGTTCGTCCGGTCCGTTAAAGATGATGTAATCCTCTCCCGCCTGCTGCTTGAACATCTGAATATCCTGCACCGGCATGGAGGAATTCTTGACACCGATGACCTTCGGGTTCCTGCGCATTTCCGCAAACAGCTCATTTGTGAGCGCAACCCCCGCGAGCTGCGGAATGTTGTAGATGACAAAATCCGTATCCGGAGCGGCGCTGCTGATATCATTCCAGTATCTGGCAATCGAATATGCCGGCAGATGGAAGTAGATCGGAGGGATCGATGCGATCGCATCCACTCCGCACTTCTGCGCGTGCGCCGCAAGCTCCATGCTGTCTTCCGTATTGTTGCAGGCGACATGGCAGATGACCGTCAGACGGTGTTCCGGATGCGCGTTCACAACTTCCATTACGTTCTCGATAATGATCTTGCGCTCGTCCTTGCGCAGATAAATGCATTCTCCGGATGAGCCGTTGACGTAAATTCCCTTCACACCCTTGCGGATAAAGTACTCTGTCAGCTGCCGCACAGCGGCCGGAGACACAGCGCCCTTGTCATCATAGCATGCGTAAAATGCGGGAAGAATTCCCTTGTATTTGTCCAGATTTCTCATTGCTGTCACCTCGTATTTCCTGTCTTATCCTTTGACCGCGCCCATGGCAATTCCCTGTGTAAAGTATTTCTGGAAAATCAGGAATACAATCAGGATCGGAACCGAAGCAAGCGCGGCGCCTGCCATAATCAGTCCGAAATCCGTCGAGTTCTCTGCCTGCAGCTTCGCGATACCAAGCGAAATCGTCAGGTTGTTGGTGCTCGAGAGCATGATTAACTGCATGAAGTAGTCGTTCCAGTTCTGAATGAAGGTGAATATTGCCAGCGCGCCGATTCCCGGTTTTACCATCGGAACGACAATCTGCGTGAACGTCCTGGCCTCAGAAGCGCCGTCAATACGCGCGGCTTCCAGCATTTCCTGCGGCACGGTTTCCGAAAACTGCCGCATCAGAAACACACCGAACGGCCAGCCGACCGTTGGAAAAATCACCGCCCAGATTGTATTATACAGCTTCAGATTCGACATCTCCCGAATCAGGGGGATCGTAATAACCTGCTTGGGAAGCGCCATTGCTGCTACGATTAACGCGAACAGAATGGTCTGTCCGGCAAATCTTTTCTTCGCCAGAGCGTATCCTGCCATTGTCGCTGTAACGCACGTGAGGATCATGGCCATAAGCGACATAAACACGGTGTTAATCAGCCAGCGGACTGCTGCCGGCAGAACCGGACCTGCGGAAAGAATCAAAGAACTTCCGTCTTTTGTCAGTCCCGAGCTGAACGGCAGATGAATTTCCCATAGCGGGGCACTCTGCCGGCTCATCAGCTTCTGGAAATTCGCCATGGTCCACTGCTGCGGCCACCAGACCGGTGTTACGGAGTTGACTTCCTGCGCTGTTTTAAACGCACCTGTAACGATCCAGTACAAGGGAAACAGAAACAGGAACGCAAGAATGAATAAAACCACCAGACAGAAGATTCTGTAAGCGGATAAATGATGTACGCCATGTCTTCTTGTATCCATTCTCATTCACCTCATTTCTCTCTGCCGAGCCTGAACTGAATCGCTGAGAGCACCGCGATAAAGATCGCAAGGACAACGCCCATCGCGTTTCCGTACCCGTAGCGGTACAGCTTGAATGCAGTGTAGTAGATGTAATACATGACGGTATCCGTGCTGTGGTTGGGACCGCCGGAAGTTAACAACTGGATCAGCGCAAAACACTGGAAGCTGTTAATCGTGGTTATGATCAGAATATACAGCGTAGTCGGCATGATATTCGGCCATTTGATCTTCCAGAAAACCTGCAGATCCGTCGCCCCGTCCACTTCTGCCGCCTCAATCAGCGAGGAGTCGACATTTCCGAGCGCTGAGACATAAAGTACAATCGGCTGTCCGACAGATGTCGTAAGAAGGATCAGAATAATGCAGCCAAGCGCATAGCGCTCATCCCCGAGCCAGTTGATTCTCTGCGAAATCAGTCCGGTCTGCGTACCGAGGTAATTGAAGATTCCGTAGTAGTTATTGAACATCCATTTCCAGACGACCGTTACGGCTACCGAACCTGTGATTACAGGCAGATAGAAAACAATCCGGAAGAAAGACAACAGCTTCCCGGGCATCTGATAAATCGCGGAAGAAATCCAGAGCGAGAAGATGCAGGTAATCGGCACCGATACGACGACGATAATAATTGTGTTTTTAAGAGCTCTAAGAAAAACCGAATCACGGAACAATTCGATGTAGTTTCCAAAACCAATGAAAACGTCCCTGGTTTCCTTGCCCATGGTGGAATCGAAAAAGCTGGTATAGACGCAAAGAACCATCGGAACAATAACGAATGCTAGAAAGAATACAAGACTTGGCAGCAGGAACATGTACGCCGATTTCGTTTCTCTTCTGCGCAGGACCCTGCTCCTTGCCGGTGTGCTGACTCTGGCCACGTTTCATCCCTCCTCACCGACGGGAACGTCGATTCAAGACCGCGCACCTTCTTATTGCTCATAAGAAGGTGCGCGTTTTTCTTACCCGTCAGGACTTTTCAGTGCTGACGTATTACTGACAAATGCTTTATTTGCCGGCAGCTGATGCCGCTGCGTTTGCTTCCTTATCAAAGGCCGCAAGCTCTGTCTTCACGTCTCCGCCGGAGCCGATTCTCTGCAGCATATTCCACCATGCCGTGCGTGCTTCTGCCCATCCGGGTACTACTTGATAATAATCACCCATCGAAGGCATGAAGTTCTTTGTGAACAGCTCCATAACATCCGCTGTTGCTTCGCCGTCATAGACGCCGGTCAGATTCTGGTGTACCGGGAAGAAACCGGAAGCCTTGACTGCCTTCGCAGTCTCGTCGGAATTCGCGAAGAAATCGATGAATGCCTTGGAAGCCGCGATTTTGTCCTGATCGCCGTTATCGAAAACACCAAAGCCCCAGATACCGCCGCACAGCTCTGTCTTTCCGTCGTCCGAAGGGAACAGGAGCGGAAGAATCTCGTCGCCGTTATTCGTCTTGCCCATTTCGTTTCCGGCATCGGTGTTGGTCTGCTGTGCCGCGTTCCAGCAAAGAGACATTGCAAGGACACCCTGACGGAACAGGTTGATTTCATCGCCGCCGACAAGAGAAGCGTCAAAGTTAACGCCCTTCTGGTTCTTGAGAGCTGTCAGAGCCTTTACGTTCTGATCGGAATCCGCCGTGTACTCTGTGTGATCCGCGTTTGTGAACGTGCCGCTGTACATATTGTTGATCAGTGCTCTGGTTCCCTGATCGCCGCCCTGGCCTGCGCAGTATACTGCAAGCACATCCTTCTGGCCGCTGTCATAAACCGCCTGAACTGCCTTCAGGAAATCATCTGTGGATTTCCAGGTGTTCGTGGCTTCATCGATATACTGCATCGCGTTCGCCTTCTCCATGTAGGTCTTGTTGACTGCCATGCAGTGCGCTACCATGCAGAGCGGATATTCATATACCTTTCCGTCCTTGCCGGTGCAGGCGTTCTTCACAGATTCGTAAAGATCGGATGCCGCGTCTTCCGACATAATATCGGAGAGATCCACCATGTATCCCTTGGCACCCTAGTTGGCAACCAGTCTTTCCGGTCCTTCGAGAACCATATCCGGTGCCTGACCGCCTTCGATCGCGGTATTGACCTGATCGTCGCCGTTCGTGTAATCAAGGTATTCAACCGTAACCTTAACATTCGGATATTTCGCGTTGAAGTCGGAGATCAGTGCGTCAACGGTAGCCGAATCGCCCCACTTGCCGACAGGATATGTCCAGAGTGTAATGGATGTATTCAGATCAGCGCCTTCGGCGGGAACTGCCGCTTCGGTAGAAGCTGCCGGGGCTTCGGTTGCCGCACTCTGCGCCGTCTCCGCTTTCGTGGTATCCGCAGGCGCCTGCGCGGGTTTGGACGATCCGCATGCGGTCAGCCCTGCTGCCATAACGGTTGCAAGACCAAGTGCCAGTATCTTTTTCATGAATATTCCCTCCTGATTATAAGTTTTATGTAGAAGTACCCCTCAAGTACCAATACAACCCTCAGCTTCCGCCGGTTAATACCCGGCCTCCTTCAGTGCATCCGTAAACCGCTTCGTAATCACCTGCGGCCTTGTAATGATGGAGCCGATCACGCTTGCGTACGCGCCGAGTTGGATGACCCTCACCAGCTTTTCCGGCGTATCGATGTTGCCTTCCGCGATGACCGGGTGCTTCGCCTTCGCCAGAATCTTCCGGAGAATCTCGAAATCATTCGCCTCGATATGATCGCCTTCACTCTCCTTTGTGTAGCCCACCATCGTCGTCCCGATAAAGTCGAAGCCGAGCGCATCCGCGTGCAGCGCTTCTTCTACCGTGGAGCAGTCCGCCATAAAAAGCTTGTCCGGATAGGCTTTCTTCACTTCCCTGAAAAAGCCGTCAATCGTAACTCCCCCGGGCCGCAGCCTGTCCGTCGCGTCCATTGCGATAATCTCCGGATTCACTTCCATCAGCTCTTCAATTTCCTTCATCGTCGGCGTGATGTAGATCGGACTTCCGGGATAATCCCGCTTCACAATACCGATGACCGGCAGGTCCACCTGCCTTTGGATCTCGGCGATGTCCTCCTTCGTATTCGCCCGGATTCCCTTCGCGCCGCTCTGATATGCAGCCAGCGCGAACCGCCCCATGATAAAGGACGAATGCATCGGCTCCGCCGGCAGTGCCTGACAGGAAACGATAAGGCTTCCCTTGAGCGACCTGATTTTAGCTTCCAACGTGCTGTCCATCGGACTTCCTCCTTTAACTGCTGTGATTCTAACATGTCATAAAATAATTTTCAATCTTATGATTTGGCAAAAAATATTTTTCAATTTTGTGCATAATGCATTACCAATTCTTTTCCAGTTGCTTTTCAGTTAACAATCATGCCCTGTTTGCAAATTATTTTTCATTTTTGTTGTGAAAAGAATATTTTTTTATTGTCAGAATAAAAGACCGTGATACAATAAATTCAGTACGCAAAACAAAGCGCTGTTTTTCAGTGGCAAGGGGGTCATATACAGATGAGAATCTACAGAGAAAAAGACTATGCAGCAGTAAGCCGCAGGGCAGCCGCCATGATCGGCTCCCTGATCCTTCAGAAGCCGGACTGCGTTCTGGGGCTCGCGACCGGCTCCACACCGATCGGAGCATATCAGAAACTGATCGAAGCGTATCAACGCGGCGATCTTGATTTCTCGGCGGTCAGAACGGTCAATCTGGATGAATACAGAGGGCTGGACGGGACAAATGAACAGAGCTACCGGTATTTCATGAACCATCAGCTCTTCGATCATGTCAATATCGACAAGGCGAACACTTTTGTGCCGGACGGGATGGCCGCGGACGGGGAAGCCGCGGGCAGAGCCTATGATGAGAAGATAAAGAGCCTTGGCGGCACAGACCTGCAGCTTCTGGGACTTGGCGAGAACGGCCACATCGGCTTTAACGAGCCGGGGGCTTTTATCGCCGGCACGCATATCGTGAAGCTGACGCGCAGCACCATCGAGGCGAACTCGAGACTTTTCCGGGACATTTCCGAGGTTCCGACGCAGGCAATCACTATGGGTCTTTGGGGAATCATGACCTCCAGAGAAGTGCTGCTTGTCGCAAACGGACCGAAGAAGGCGGCTGCCCTGCGCGGCGCGCTCTACGGCCCTGTTACGCCGGATCTGCCGGCATCCGTTCTGCAGCTGCATCCGAACCTGATTGTCGTCTGTGATGAGGCGGCTCTTCCCGAATAACAGCGCTGCGGTATCCGCGCGAAATGATAAGAAAGTCCCGGAATAGAAGGAATCCGATCCTTCCGTTCCGGGACTTTTCACTTTCTTCCGATTTATTCTTTGGTAATATCCGAGCCGAAGTACTTTTCCGAAATTTTCGTCAGCGTGCCGTCCTCTTTCATCTGCGCAATCGCTTTGTTGATTGCTTCACGCAGAGAATCATTGTCCGAGCCCTTTTTCAGAGGGATCGCGTATTCGGTCACCTGATCATCCGTGGCGGCAACTTTGAGTTCCTCCGTTCCGGATGTTTTGAAATAATCCTGCACAGATGTATTCGCGTTGATCGTCGCGTCCGCGGTTCCGTTCAGGACAAGCTCCATCGTCTCCGCAAGTGTCGGAACATTGGTTACATTCGCGCCGTTTTCGCTTCCCATCTCCGCATAGGTGGAGCCGACGGAGTTTGCCGTCGTGAGGCCTTTGAGGTCCGCGAACGAGTGAATCGTGTCGTTATCCGCCTTTGTGACGATCACTGCATGATCATACGCATAGGGGTCCGTGAAGTCAAACGTCTGCGAGCGCTCCTCTCTCGCAAACCGCATCTCGTGCGTTACAATGACCATCGTAACAGAGCTTTTTGCAAGGAGTCGCAGCACTTCCATGACTTCTCCGATCAGCTCCGGATCAAGAGCCGACGTCGGCTCGTCGAGATAAAGGATGTCGGGGCCTGCCGCGAGCGCTCTCGCGATGCCGACTCTCTGCTGCTGCCCGCCGGAAAGCTGCGACGGATAATAGCTGAACCGGTTTCCCATCCCGACCTTCTCCAGAAGATCAAGCCCGATCCTGTCCGCTTCCGCCTTTGTCTTCTTTCCTGTGACCGTCAGGCCGAGTGTCACGTTCTCGAGCGCCGTTTTGTTCGCGAACAGATTGTAGTTCTGAAAAACAAACCCGGTATGGCTGCGGATCTCTGCGATTTCCCGGCGCGACGCGCTGTGCAGATCATATTCGCGGCCTTCAAATGTCATCGTCCCTTTGTCCGCGCGCTCGAGGAAGTTGATACATCGAAGGAGCGTTGTTTTGCCGGAGCCGGACGGTCCGAGAACAGACACCACATCTCCCTTATCGACCGAGAGATCCACGCCGTCCAGAACGGTCAGATCCCCGAATTTCTTATGTATGTCTTTGACTTCCAGAAGTGCCATCGCCTCATCTCCGATCTCATTCGTTCATACCGGTTAATTCCGGACCTTGCCGTACGAGCCGAGCTTTCGCTCGCCGTACCTCTGAATCCATGTCATAACCGTGGAAAACAAAAGATACACGGCCGCGACCTCGATATACAGCGGCAGGAATTCGTAGGTTCGTCCCGCGATCTGCCTTGTCGCGAGGAACATCTCCGTGACCGTGATATTGGATGCGAGCGACGTATCCTTAACCATGCCGATCGCGGAATTGGACAGTGCGGGGAAGGCCGTCCGGAATGCCTGCGGCAGAACGATATGCCACATCACCTGCAGATAGTTCATGCCGACGCAGTATCCCGCCTCAATCTGACCCGCGGGAACGCTCTCCAGACACCCGCGGAGCGTTTCGGCGCTGTAGGCGCCTTCATTGACCGCGAAAACAATGACCGCCACGAGGAATCCGTTCGGCCGGATACCGAACGCCGAAGGCCCGTAGTAACCGACCATTAACTGTACAAGAAGCGGCGTTCCGCGGATCACCCAGACATAGAATCTTACAATCTGCCGGAGCACCGGAACCCGCGCGAAACGTATCATGGCCGCGATCACCGCGATGACAAGCGAGAGCGAAAACGCGAGGATCGTCAGCGGAATGGTGGCAAGAAGTCCCGGCAGCAGAATTCTCGGAAAGGACTGGATCAGAATCTGTATTACTCGTTCGGACAATGTGGATTTCCTCCCTTCGCGCGGTCAGCGCGGTGCTGCCTGTTACGCGTCGACGCGAAGCGCGTCGTTCACATAATTGTTTGCGACCATCATCGCTCCCATGGCGGTTAAAATCACCATAATTTCCTCAGCCTTCTCTTCATTCACCGGCGCTCCGTCTTTATCTCCGTGACGCAGGAAATCTTCCTTGAGCTCCGTGAACTCTCCGTCTGTAATGGATTTCGGATCGGAGCCGAGTTTACGGGCATAATGCATCAGGAGCTCCTGCCTTCTTGTCAGCTTGAAATCCGAAGGGTCCAGATGATGCTCCTCCCGCAGGAGCCTGCTGAAATACGTCGTGCAGACGAGGCACTCATTGGATACGGAAATCGCGTATTCGAAAAGGTCCGCGTCGAGCTTGCCGATTCTCTCCTGCAGGTCACGGTCCAGCGTATAGGAAGCTTCCTCGATTGCAAGGAACGCGTTCACGTTGTGCAGGAGCGTCCGTTTTTCATTGGTCAGCTGATGCCCTCCGGCCAGATGCCTGCGGATCACTTCCTGTACGTTCTCCGGTGCGGTCTGCGGATCAATCATCGAAATTCTTCCCATTTGCCCACCTCATTGATTTGATAGTATTCATATCTAATACGTATGATTTATGGTTTTTAACAATATATCCCCGTAAAAAGGAAAAGTCAATACTTTACAGCAGGCTTTTTAATATTTATCATATGTGTTTAGTAGGATATATTTTGAAAGGAAACGATATGGGTAAAATCTATCAGAGTATCGCACAGCTGACAGGCCGCACGCCGCTGTTGGAACCGCTTCGATATGAAAAGGAAGAAAACGCCGCGGCGCATCTTCTGCTCAAGCTCGAATACCTGAATCCTGCGGGAAGCATCAAGGACAGAGCCGCCCTGAATATGATCCTGCGGGCAGAGGAAGACGGGACGCTCCAAAAAGGCGATACCATCGTCGAACAGACGAGCGGCAATACCGGCATCGCGCTTGCAGCATACGCGGCGGCACGCGGCTATCATATGCAGATTTTTCTGGAAGCCGGCGTAACGAAAGAGCGCCGGGCCATCCTTCATGCATACGGATGCGAGCTTCTGGATTACAGGAATATTCCGGGAGCAGCGGCAGAGGACGAGCCGTTCGACCCGTTCCGGGAAGCGACAATGGCTGAGATCTTCCGCTACTGCAGGTCGAAAGGGCCGCGTTTCCACTATCTGAATCAGGTGACCAATCCCGCGAACCCCGAAGCGCATATCCGGACGACAGGACCTGAAATCTGGAAAGACACTGACGGAAAAGCCGACTATCTGGTCTGCATGGCAGGCACCGGCGGAACCATCACCGGACTCTCCGAATATTTAAAGAACAAGAACCCGGAGCTCCGGGTCATCGCCGCAGAGCCCGCGCCGTCATCAAGACGTTCCAGATCAAATCCTGACGCGAAGATCATTGACGGCGTTCTGCATTTCGATGATGTGCCGGAAAGCGAGCTGACAAGCTTCCTCCGGCACTCGCTTTACGACGAATGTACGGACGTGCAGGCCGAGGACGCGTATCTGACCGCGCAGAAAATCGCGCACAGAGAAGGCCTGCTGATCGGGACTTCCGGCGCCGCAGCCTTGTATGCCGCAACGAAGATTGCACGCAAGGAAGAGGCACGGGGGAAAAACATCATCGTCATCATCCCCGACGGCGGCAGTAAATATCTCTCGACGGAGCTTTATACCTACCACCCCCGCGAGTGCTCTGTGTGAATGCGGAGCGGAAGAAGAAGCAATGCCGTAACAAAACCGCCAAGCAGGCCGCCCATGTGCGCGGTCATGCTGATCGAGTGATCGGAAAACCCCGGCAGCAGCATCAGGACAATCGCAAGGATAACCCGTTTCATCGGAAAGATCCGGCGAAGGCCGGGCGTTAACGCGAAAATGATGAAGATACTGACGAGACCGAAAATCGCGCCCGAGGCGCCTGCGGAAATGCCGTAGTCACCGCTTCTGTTTTCCACCGCAATCGTCAGAAGATTTCCGCTGATGCCGCCTGCGAAATAAAGAACAAGCATGCCGGCTCTGCCATAATACCATTCCGCGTACGGTCCGATGGCGCCCAGAGAGATCATATTCGAAGCAAGATGATCGATACCGAAATGCAGGAACATGGACGTAATCAGCCGCCACCACTGTCCGTATTGCATGACATACGGCGTATACAGCGCGCCGAACTTCATGGCGACGTCAATGTTATCGCTGCCACCCGCCACTGTCTCCAGCAGCCACAGCAGGACATTGGCCGCGATCAACAGATAGGTAATCACCGGCTTTCTAGCGTAAATCGGGTTGTTATCCACAGGAACATCCTTTCATTGCGGCCGGCTTTCCGCCGGCGCGGCTTCTTTTATTCTAGCAAAAGCGCCGCGCCCCGTACAGGAAAGCCTTTACAGGCCGCGGTCACAGGACAGTTTACGGCGCACCGGACACTGCAGTGAACAGCAGGCCGGCGGCAGGACCATCCGGTGCGCCTATAGAAAAAGGACCGGCAATGACGCGCCGGTCCTTTCCTTATCTTTCCCGGGCAGTGTTCTCAACGCTGTCCGCATCTGTTTTGCAGTTATTCTACGTCCTGCAGAGCGGCGTAATCTTCCTCTCCTGTTCTGACCTTGACGACCTTCGTGACATTGTAAACGAAGATCTTGCCGTCTCCGATATGTCCCGTATAGAGCGCTCTCTTGGCTGCCTCGATCACCTTGTCCACGGGAATTCTCGAAACGATGACTTCCACCTTTACCTTCGGTATCAATGTAGAGTCAACGACAGCGCCTCTGTAGCGCTCGGTCGAACCTTTCTGAATGCCGCAGCCCATAACCTGATACATTGTCATGCCGGTGACGCCGAGCTCGTTGAGCGCTTTCTTGAGCTCATCAAATCTCGAAAGCCTGCAGACGATGGAAACCTTGTGCATACCTGTATCGTAACTGCCGACAGGTACAGGAGCCTGCTCCGGAGAAGTTTCCGGCGCGCGGTAAACCTTGACCGCGGCATCCTTGCGGAAATCTTCCGCCTTGTCGTAATCGCTCTCTCCAAGATCCGTGTTTTCGTTCGCGTCGACTTCCATCTGTGTTACATCGGTAATCGCGAAGCCGGAGTACGCGCTTGCAAGACCGTGCTCATGAATATCCAGACCATCAATTTCAACCTGTGCCGGAACACGAAGTCCGATGAACTTGTCAATGATCTTGAAGGCAATAAACATCGTAACAAGAACATATGCGTCAATGGCGATAATACCGAGTACCTGTACGCCGAGCTGGCGGAAACCGCCGCCGTAGAACAGTCCCTTTCCTACGCCGTCCGCGCCGGTGGAAAACAGGCCGACCGCCAGTGTTCCCCAGATGCCGTTGACCATGTGAACCGAAACCGCGCCGACCGGATCATCGATCTTTGCGACGTTATCAAAGAACTCAACCGAAAGAACGACAATAAAACCGGAAACCAGGCCGATGAAGAACGCGCCGGCCGGAGATACACAGTCGCACCCTGCCGTAATCGCAACAAGGCCCGCGAGAGACGCGTTGAACGTCATCGATACATCCGGCTTGCCGTACTTGAACCAGGTAAAGATCAACGCGACAACGGTTGCGACAGCCGCCGCGAGGTTCGTTGTCATGAAAGCATTGGAAGCGGTAACCGCGTTGTCCGCTGTGTCCATCGCAATTGTCGAACCGCCGTTAAAGCCAAACCAGCAGAACCAGAGAATAAATACGCCGAGCGCCATTGCAGTCAGGTTATGTCCGGGAATCGCTCTTGCCTTGCCGTCCTTGTCGTACTTGCCGATTCTGGGTCCGAGCATCCATGCACCGAGGCAGGCGATCACACCGCCGACATTGTGTACAACCGCGGAGCCCGCGAAATCATGCATGCCAAGCGCCGCGAGCCAGCCGCCGCCCCATACCCAGTGTCCTTCAATCGGGTAGATGATCAAAGAGATCACTGCGGAATAAACGCAGTAGGCTTTGAAGTTTGTACGCTCTGCCATGGATCCCGAAACGATTGTCGCAGCTGTAGCGCAGAAAACCGTTTCGAAAATGACAAAACACCACAGAGGCATTGTCTGCGGAACCACCGTTCCCGCGTAGTCGCCCCGGATAAAGGGGTCGAAGCGGCCGATCAGAGGTCCCGCGCTGCCGAACATCAGGCCGAAGCCGATAAACCAGAAGCACGGCGTACCGATACAGAAATCCATCATGTTTTTCATGAGGATATTGCCGGTGTTCTTGGCTCTGGTCAGACCGGATTCGCACAGAGCGAAGCCTGCCTGCATGAAGTAGACGAGCGCTGACGCTACCAGCACCCATATGACAGTAGATACACTGATTTCCATAACTCACTCCTCCTTTTGGTTCTGCCCCTCGGCTGCTGCCGGTGAGCGGCTGCAGTTATAATAAAAGGAGCCGCCGCGCAGACAATATGTCTGTGCGGCAGCCCCTTTGCTGCCGAAATGCTGTTCTGTTTTCCGCGGAAGGTAAACGTCATACCTCGCGCAGATTCGTATACCCCATAAGATATTCATCCACCGCTCTCGCGGCCTTGCGCCCTTCGGTGATCGCCCAGACGACCAGCGACTGTCCCCGGTGCATGTCTCCTGCTGTAAATACTTTGGGAACATTCGTCTGATATTCTTCGGGATCCTTTGTAAGGACGGTGTTTCTGCCGGAGAGTCTGACGCCGAACATTTCGGGCGTCTTCTCTTCGCAGCCAAGGAAGCCTGCCGCGATGAGAAGAAGATCGCACGGGATTGTTTTCGCGCTGCCCGGCACCTCGCTCATCTTCCGGTCTTTGTCAAAACAAACCTTGACCGTAACAATTTCCTTCAGGCACCCTTTTTTATCTGTGTGATATTCCTTGACCGTCGTCTCATATACGCGGGGATCGTGGCCGAAAAGCGTCTGCGCTTCTTCATGACCATAGTCCACTTTGCGTACCCTCGGCCATTCCGGCCACGGGTTGGAAGTGGTTCTTTCGGCAGGCGGTTCCGGCATCATCTCGAGCGCTGTCACCGACTTGCAGCCGTGACGGATCACGGTCGCGATGCAGTCATTGCCGGTGTCGCCGCCGCCGACGACAACGACGTTTTTCCCGTGCGCGTTTATATAGCCGCCGGCTTTTTCAAGCTCCTGCACGGTTCTTCCGCCGGAGGAAAGAAGACTCTTCGTCGTTGACGCAAGGAAATCAACCGCGTAGTAAATGCCCTTGATTTTCTCCGGATCTGCTCCGGGGAGCGGTCTTGCCTTCTTCGCGCCGCAGCACAGAACGACCGCATCGTACTCTTTTAAAAGCTCCGCTGCCGAGACGTCTGTTCCGACGTTAACGCCGGTCCGGAAAACAACGCCTTCCGCCTCCATCAGCTTCTGCCTTCTTGCGATCACATCCTTTTCCAGCTTCATGTTCGGAATACCGTACATTAAAAGCCCGCCGATTCTGTCGTCCCGCTCGAAGACCGTTACGAAATGTCCTCTGTGATTGAGTTCATCCGCCGCGGCGAGTCCGGAAGGGCCGCTCCCGATCACGGCTACCTTTCTTCCGCTTCTGACCTTCGGAACTCTCGGCTTTATGCTGCCGTCTTCATACGCTGTCTCAACGGTAAAAAACTCGTTATCGCGGATGGTGACCGGTTCACCGTATTCGCCGTTGATGCAGGCTTTTTCACAAAGCGCCGGGCAGACACGGCCGGTGAATTCCGGGAAATTGTTTGTTTTGGCGAGTCTGGAGAAAGCATGCTCCAGATTGTCATTATAAATCTGATCGTTCCACTCCGGGATCAGGTTGTGCAGAGGGCATCCCGTCACCATGCCGTTTAATTTCATCGCGGACTGGCAAAGCGGTACGCCGCAGTCCATGCAGCGGGCTGCCTGCTCTCTTCTTTCGTCCCTGGAGAGCGGTGTATGAAATTCCTTAAAATTCAGGACCCGTTCGCGTACAGGGACGCCTTTGTTTTCGATTCTTTGGAATTCCAGAAATCCGGTTGGCTTCCCCATTACGCTGTCACCTCCTCGAATGCTTCGAGCATCGCGTTTTCGTGCGATATTCCCTGCTCCTCGTACTTGCTGATGGCTGTCAGCATCCGCTGGTAATCGTTCGGAACAATCTTCTTGAAATCAGGCAGGTACCGGTCAAAATCGGACAGAATCCGCGCAGCCAGCTCCGAACCTGTTTCCTGTTCATAGTCTGTCAGGATATCCTTGAGCTCCTGAATATCATATTTGTCTGTCAGCTCCTGCAGGGTATCCATATCCTTGTTCATTCTGCGGTACAGCGTGTGATCGCTGTCAAGCACGTAGGCGAAACCGCCGGACATGCCGGCCGCGAAGTTCTTTCCGGTAGGTCCCAGGATGACCGCGCGCCCGCCTGTCATGTATTCGAGACCGTGATCGCCGCAGCCTTCCGCGACTGCCGTCGCGCCCGAGTTACGGACGCAGAAGCGCTCGCCCGCGATGCCGCAGACATATGCCTTGCCGGATGTTGCGCCGTACAGAGCTACGTTACCGATGATGATGTTTTCGCTCGCTTTGAACTTCGACTTCTTCGGCGGAACCACTACCAGCTTGCCGCCGGAAAGTCCCTTGCCGAAACCGTCGTTTGCATCGCCCGAAAGCCGGATCGTAAGGCCTTTGGGAATGAACGCGCCGAACGACTGTCCGCCGCCGCCTTCCGCGAAGACCGTGAATGTGTCATCCGGCAGAGCGTCTCCAAAGTTTCTTGTAATATCGGAACCCAGAATCGATCCGAATGCTCTGTCTGTTGAGGAAACCTTCAGTGAGAACTGCTGCGGCGTTACCTCGTCTGCCTTCATATGAAGCGCCTTTGCAAAGGCCGGCAGAAGCGCGGATTCATCAAGCGTCTTTTCCAGATGGAAATTGTAAACGTGCGCCGGGTCAAAGTGCGTGCCTTCCGCGTGTGCGTAGGTCTGATCCAGAATGCCGGAAAGATCGACCTCCGCGGCTCTCTGCGTGATCTGATGTTCCCTTGTCCGCAGGCAGTCGGTACGTCCGACCATTTCGGAAACGGTGCGGAAACCGAGAGACGCCATAATCTCCCGCAGCTGCTGCGCGATGAATTTCATGAAGTTCACAACATATTCCGGCTTGCCGGCAAAACGCTTTCTTAAAACTTCATTCTGCGTCGCGATGCCGACAGGGCAGGTGTCCTTCGAGCAGACACGCATCATCATGCAGCCCATGCACACAAGCGGTGCTGTCGCAAAACCGAACTCTTCGGCGCCGAGCAGTGCCGCGATTGCGACGTCCCGGCCACTCATGAGCTTGCCGTCCGTCTCGATGCACACCCTGTCACGCAGTCCGCTGCTGACAAGACTCTGCTGCGCTTCGGCGACGCCCAGCTCCCACGGAAGGCCCGCGTTATGAATCGAGCTTCCGGGCGCCGCGCCGGTTCCGCCGTCATAGCCGGAAATCAGGATAACCTGCGCACCGGCCTTGGCAACGCCGGAAGCGATCGTTCCGACGCCTGCTTCCGAAACCAGCTTGACCGAGATTCTTGCGTAGCGGTTCGCGTTTTTCAGATCGTAGATCAGCTGCGCCAGATCCTCGATCGAATAGATGTCGTGGTGCGGCGGCGGCGAAATCAAAGATACGCCCGGCGTTGAGTATCTGACCTTCGCAACCCACGGATATACCTTCTTTCCGGGAAGATGTCCGCCCTCGCCGGGCTTTGCGCCCTGCGCCATCTTGATCTGGATTTCGACCGCGCTGTTCAGGTACGCGCTCGTAACGCCAAAGCGTCCGGAAGCGACCTGCTTGATTGCGCTGTTGTATTTCGTCCCGTAGCGGGAAACGTCTTCACCGCCCTCGCCGGTGTTGGACTTGCCGCCGATGCTGTTCATGGCCTCGGCCATTGTCTCATGCGCTTCCTGCGAGATGGAGCCGTAGGACATCGCGCCTGTTTTGAACCGCTTTACAATGCTCTCGACCGGCTCGACCTCTTCGATCGGAACCGGCGGCTGCTGCGGCACGAACTCTGTCAGGCCGCGCAGCGTGTGCGGACGCTTTTCATCGTCAACGAGCGCCGTGTACTTGCGGAACATTTCGTAATCTCCGGCGCGGACCGCCCGCTGCAGTGCGATGATCGTCTCCGGATTGTACATATGGTCTTCCTTGTCCCGTCCGCTTCTGAGCTTGTGGAAGCCGACCGAGTCAAGCGCTGTATCGACGCCAAGGCCCAGCGGATCAAACGCGTGATCGTGGCGGAACGTGATTCCTTCCTCGATTTCACGAATCCCGATACCGCCGACACGGCTGACCGTTCCCGTAAAATATTTGTCAATGACATCCTTTGAAAGGCCGATTGCCTCAAAGATACGCGCCGACTGATAGGACTGGATCGTGCTGATGCCCATCTTGGCCGCGATTTTCACAACGCCGGACAGCAGTGCCTTGTTGTAGTCTTCAATCGCCGTGTGATAATCCTTGTCCAGAATTCTTCTGTCAATCAGCTCTGCGATGCACTCGTGCGCAAGATACGGGTTGATTGCCCGCGCGCCGAATCCAAGCAGCGCCGCCACCTGATGCACGTCTCTGGGTTCGGCGGATTCCAGAATCAGTGATACCGCGGTCCTCTTTCTTGTATTGACCAGATGCTGCTCGACCGAGGAAACGGCCAGCAGCGACGGAATCGGCACATGGTTTTCGTCCACGCCGCGGTCCGAAAGGATGATGATGTTTTTCCCGTTGGAAGCCGCGCGGTCAACCGTGATATTGAGCTGTTCCAGTGCCCGCTCCAGCGATGTGTTCTTGTAAAACAGAAGCGACACCGTCTCCACATGGAAGCCCGGCTGATCGAGCGCTTTGATCTTCATCAGATCGACTTCGGTCAGAATCGGATCATTGACTTCGAGTACGGTGCAGTTGCCGCTCTTTTCCTGCAGCAGATCACCGTCGGAACCGATGTAAACCGTCGTATCGGTGACTACTTTCTCGCGAAGAGAATCAATCGGCGGGTTTGTAACCTGTGCGAACAGCTGCTTGAAATAATTGAACAACAGCTGATGCTGTCTTGACAAAACAGCAAGCGGCACATCATGTCCCATCGACAGTGTCGGCTCCACGGCGTTCTTCGCCATCGGAAGGATTTCATCCTTTACATCTTCATAAGTGTAACCGAAGACCTTATAGAGCTTGTCGCGCAGCTCCTGCTCGTGCGTCTCGACTCTCCTGTTCGGGATCGGCAGCTGCGAAAGATGCAGCAGATTCCGGTCCAGCCATTCACCGTAAGGCTGGCGTCTCGCGTAATATGCCTTGCACTCCTCATCCGAGATGATGCGCTTCTGCTTCGTGTCAACCAGAAGAATACGGCCGGGCTCCAGTCTTGACTTCTTCACGATATGTTCCGGAGGAATATCCAGTACGCCTACCTCGGAAGAAAGAATGAGGCGCCCGTCATCGGTCACATAGTATCTGGAAGGACGAAGTCCGTTCCTGTCGAGTGTCGCGCCGACAAGATCGCCGTCGCTGAACAGAATGGCCGCCGGGCCATCCCACGGCTCCATCATGGTCGCGTAATAATGATAGAAGTCCCTGCGCTCTTCGGACATGAACTGATTGTGTTTCCAGGGTTCCGGAATTGTAACCATGACTGCCAGAGGCAGATCCATGCCGTTCATGTACAGAAATTCGAGCGTATTGTCGAGAATCGCGGAATCGGAGCCGGACTTGTTGACAACGGGGAAAATCCTGTCGATATCCTTTTCCATATTCGGACTGTGCATGGTCTCCTCGCGGGCGAGCATGCGGTCCACATTTCCGCGGATGGTATTGATTTCGCCGTTGTGCGCGATCATACGATAAGGATGTGCACGGTTCCATGACGGCGTCGTGTTCGTTGAAAATCTCGAATGGACAATCGCGATTGCGGTCTCGTAGTCTTTGCTCTGCAGGTCTTCATAGAAACGGCGGAGCTGTTTGACAAGGAACATGCCTTTATAGACGATTGTTCTCGAGGAAAGAGAGCAGATGTAGGTGTCCTCGGAGCTCTGTTCGAACTCGCGGCGGACAACATAAAGTCTTCTGTCAAATTCAACGCCGCGGGGTGTCTCCTCCGGGCGTTTGATGAAGCACTGCATAATGCACGGCATGCACGCGCGCGCAGGGCCGCCCAGGATTTCCGGATGTACCGGAACACTGCGCCAGCCGAGCAGCTCGAGACCTTCCTTCTGCGTGATGACTTCCAGCATACGCATCGCGAACATGCGCTTCATCTGATCCTGTGGAAGAAACAGCATGCCGATGCCGTAATCACGCTCGCCGGCCAAGGTGATGCCGGCGGCGGCTGCAGCTGTTTTGAAAAACTTATGAGAAATCTGCGCAAGAATTCCGACGCCGTCGCCAACCTTTCCGGTCGCATCCTTGCCCGCGCGGTGCTCGAGTTTCTCCACAATTGTCAGTGCGTCGTCCAGCACCTGGTGATCCGGATGTCCGTCAATATTTACGACGGTTCCGATCCCGCAGGCATCGTGCTCTGTGAGAAGAGCCTCGTAATCTTTGCTGGTCCATTCGGATCTTTTGAAATCGTTCATCCTATTCTCCATTGAATACCAGCCGGCCCCGGACAGGTGCGTGCCCGGGGCCTTCGGTGTATACAGTTAAGGAACCAGGTCAAAGCCGCGAGGGTTGCGGCCGGGCCGTCATCTAAGGGAAAACAGCAGCTCTCCGTATGTCGGATACGGCAGATACTGCTCGGGAATAATTGCTTCCGCTGCATCTACAGACGCGCGGAGCGTATCCATATCCGTAAGAATCGTATCATGATAATATCTTGCTGTCTTCAGTGCATCGGTTTCCGCTTCCGCCTTGTGCGTATCCTCCGACAGTTTTGCGAGCGCCTGATCGATTTCACCTTCCGCTTCGTCGAGCGTTCCGATGATATCCGTCTCGTAGCTGACCTTGAGCTCCGGCATCAGCTGTTTCTTCTTCAGTGCTTCGTTTGTGACATCCTTCATATAGGATACGAGGCCGGATGTGAAGTCCTTGCGGACCATCTCCTGCATCGTAAGCGATTCGATATGAATCGTCTTCACATAGTTCTCAAGGAAGATCTCATAGCGCGAACGCAGCTCTTCTTTCGTGAATACGCCGTGTTTTGTAAACAGATCCACACACTTGTCGCCAATCAGGTGCGGCATTGCATCCGGAAGGGACTTGAGATTATAGAGTCCCCGCTTTTCCGCTTCCGCAATCCATTCGTCGGTATAACCGTTGCCGTTGAACAGAATCTTCTTGTGCTCGTCGAGGAGCTTCTTTAAAAGCTTCTTGACTTCCGCGTCCCGGTTTTCTCCCGATACATCCTTGAGCGCGTCGTAGATTCTTGAAAGGTACTCGGCAACTGCCGTGTTCAGCACCATGTTGGGGTCTGCTACGGAAAGCGAGGAGCCCGGCATACGGAACTCGAATTTATTGCCCGTGAAAGCAAACGGTGATGTTCTGTTGCGGTCTGTCGTATCTTTTGTAATATGCGGCAGAACCTCCGCAAGCCCCATCGAAGTCTTCCCTGCGGAAACAAAGGCTGTACCTTCGTCAATCGACTTTAATACCTTTGCAAGCTCGTCGCCGACAAAGATCGAGATGACAGCCGGCGGCGCCTCGTTCGCGCCAAGACGGTGGTCATTGCCGGCCGTAGCGACCGATACACGGAGCAGATCCGCGTACTCGTCTACAGCAGCGATCGTCGCCATCAGGAAGACCAGAAATTGAATGTTCTGATCCGGTGTCTTGCCGGGATCCAGCAGATTCACACCGGTATTGGTAATAATCGACCAGTTGTTGTGCTTGCCGGAGCCGTTGACACCTTCGAACGGTTTCTCGTGCAGGAGGCATGCATAACCGTGTTTGTCTGCGACCTTCTTCATCATTTCCATGGTCAGCTGGTTGTGATCAACCGCGATGTTCGCGGTTTCAAAAACCGGAGCCAGCTCGTGCTGGGAGGGAGCGACTTCGTTGTGTTTTGTTTTGGCGGGAACACCCAGCTTCCAGAGCTCCTGATCCAGATCATGCATGAACTCGGAAACCTTCGGCTTGAGAACACCAAAGTAATGATCCTCCATCTCCTGTCCCTTCGGAGCGGGAGCACCGATGAGCGTGCGGCCGGTCATAAGAAGATCTTTTCTCTTCAGGTACATTTCCTTGTCAATCAGGAAATATTCCTGCTCGGAGCCGACGGTTGTATCGACATGCGTGACTTCCGTGTTGCCCAGAAGGTGCAGAACCTTCACGGCTTCCTTGGAGAGAGCTTCCATCGACCGCAGAAGTGGTGTCTTCTTGTCGAGTGCTTCGCCGCCGTAAGAAGCGAAAGCAGTCGGAATATACAGTGTACCGTCTTTAATAAATGCCGGAGAAGAGGGATCCCACGCGGTATAGCCTCTTGCTTCAAAGGTCGCGCGAAGGCCGCCGCTCGGGAAAGAGGAAGCATCCGGTTCGCCCTTGACCAGTTCCTTGCCGGAGAAATCCATGATCACGGAACCGTCCGCCTGCGGATTGATGAAACTGTCATGCTTCTCGGCGGTAAGACCTGTCATCGGCTGGAACCAGTGCGTAAAGTGTGTGGCGCCATGTTCGAGTGCCCAGTTCTTCATAACTGCGGCAACCGTATTGGCGACATCCAGTTGCAGGTGTGTGCCGTTTGTGGCACATGCGTGAACTGCCTTATAAATATCCTTGGGAAGCCGTTCCTTCATGACCTTGTCACTGAAAACAAGACTTCCGTACATTTCCGGTACAGAATTGATATTTTCCATAAGCTCCTCCTGCAAAATAACGAAAAGCGCCCCGGGAGACCGCCCATACGAGCTGTCTCCCGAAGCGCCTTTGCTTCATGCAACTGGTTTTATCACATGGTTCCCTGCCTGTCAAGACTTTTGTATACAATAATGCAATGGGCTTGACAAGTTGCAAGGAGAGCGTCATAATGCCTTCCATAAAGCAAGTACATACAAACGCGGCAGAGACGTCGCTTTCCACCCTGCGGGCAGCATTTTGCGCGGCCCGGTGGCGGATGCGGCTCTCTGCCGCGTTTTATTTGTACATTTATTAAAGAAAGTACCAAGTACATTGTTCGCCGGAGCGCCGGCCGGATGAGGAGGAGGATTCCATGTGCAGCATTCTAGGCTACTGCGGCAAGCCTGCATCATATGAAGCGATGCGGGCGATGCTCGCCAAGACAATTTCCAGAGGTCCGGATATGTCCAGGATCATGAAGACCGGGGAAGGATATCTGGGATTCAACCGCCTCTCGATCATGGGACTGACCGAGGCGGGCATGCAGCCCTTTGAATATAATGGAAATTACTGTGTCTGCAACGGTGAAATCTACGGCTTCCGCCCGATCCGCGAATACCTCTGCGGCAAGGGTTATACCTTCCGTTCCGAATCCGACTGTGAAATTCTGCTCCCTCTTTATGAAGAGCTTGGCGTTTCCATGTTCCGGATGCTGGATGCGGAGTTTGCGCTGATCATCTATGACGGCACTACCGGAGAATATATCGCCGCGAGAGATCCGATCGGCATTCGGCCTTTATATTACGGATATGACGCGGAAGGTACAATCATTTTCGCCTCCGAACCGAAGAATCTGATCGGTACCTGCGCGAAGATTTTTCCGTTTCCTCCCGGATGCTACTACGCGGGAGGCGAGTTCCATACTTACAAAGATCCTTCCAAGGTGGACCGGTATCTGGACGACGATCTTCCGGAAATCTGCAAAAACATTCACGACAAGCTTCTGTGCGGTATTAAAAAGCGTCTGGACGCCGATGCGCCGGTCGGTTATCTGCTCTCCGGCGGTCTTGATTCTTCGCTTGTGTGCGGAGCTGCCGCCAGGCTCATGAAGAAGCCGCTCGAAACTTTCTCGATCGGTATGGACATCGACGCTATTGATCTGAAATACGCGCGCGAAGTCGCTTCTTATATCGGTTCCAACCACCATGAAGTCATCATCACAAGAGACGATGTCATAAACGCGCTGGAGCCTGTTATTGCGGCTCTCGGCACTTTTGATATCACGACGGTCCGCGCTTCAATCGGCATGTATCTTGTCTGCAAATGGATTCATGAAAATACGAACATCCGTGTCATCCTGACCGGCGAAATTTCTGATGAGCTCTTCGGTTATAAATATACGGATTTTGCTCCATCCCCCGACGCTTTCCAGAAGGAAGCCGAAAAGCGCATTCGTGAAATCAACGTATACGATGTGCTGCGGGCAGACCGCTGTATTTCCGTAAATTCACTCGAAGCGCGCGTACCGTTCGGCGATCTGGATTTTGTCGATTATGTGATGCATGTAAACCCGGAAAAGAAGATGAACACCTACGGCATCGGCAAATATCTTCTCCGGCACGCGTTCGAGGAAGACGAGCTTATACCGAGAAACATTCTGATGCGTGAAAAGGCGGCTTTCTCCGATGCGGTCGGACACTCCCTGCGCAATGATCTGATCGAATACGCGGAATCACTCTACACGGATGAGGAATATGAGAAGCGCCGCAAGCTGTATCCGCATGCGATGCCGTTTACAAAAGAATCGCTGCTCTACCGCGAAATTTTCGAAAAATATTATCCGGGACAGGGACAGATGATCCCGGCGTTCTGGATGCCGAACAAGAGCTGGAAGGGCTGCGATGTCAATGATCCTTCCGCCCGCGTTCTTTCCAATTACGGAGCTTCCGGAGAGTAAACTGCCTGACGGGTCAATACAATAAGAAGCAGCCTTTCCGGTCTGCATGAAAAATTGAAGACAAATCTGCAGACTGCCCTCGCAGCGCATAGATTTTCCGTTTTCTATGCACTGCGGGGGCAGGCGCTTGAAATATCTTAAAACATTATGCAAACTGCGACAGATTTCGCGTATTGCATTGTACTTACTGCATACTATAGGTTACCGTGACATCGGCGTCGATACTCATCTGGCCGGGCTCCATCTGCATACTGTCGGCAGAGTTCATGGATTCCATAGCCATTGTTTTGCCGCTGACGGTAGGGTCGTACTGCGCAGAGGTATCCTGATAGCCTTCCACGAGAACAGACGGCTCTCCAAGCGTTTTTCCGGCAGCTTCCGCGAGAACCTGTGCCTTCGCCCGCGCGGCGCTGACAGCCGCCTGCAACGCTTCCTGATATTTCTCATCATAGGAACTGCAGGTATAAGTCACGTTGTTTACATTGTTGGCGCCGGCAGCGACCGCCTCTGTAATAAGCTTTCCGGTATCCGCGATCTTCCTGTCGGAAACCGTAAGTGTTGTCGTCACCTGGTAGGACGTGATTTTATTCGAATTGTAATCGTACTGCGGGTAGATGTCGTAGCCGCTGGTCTGCAGGCTCTTTTCCTCTACGCCAAGATCTTTCAGCTTCTCTTTCACTTTGTTGACCGATTCGGTATTCTTCTTCTGCGCTTTTTCCGCGGTGCTTTCATTCGTGGTGATGCCAAGGGAAATCGCCGCCATATCCGGTGTTTCCTTTACCGAGCCCTTCGCAGTCACCGTGACGGTATTGCCGGATACCTGTGCTTGCGCCGAAGACACTGCCTGCGTCGTGATGGCAGCTGCTGATTCCTTCGCCTGCCCTGCCGTCTCCGCGCAGCCTGTCACCGCGAGTGCTGCTGCCGCCAGTATTGCTGTTACAATTCCTCTTTTCTTCATCATGGTCTTTCTCCCTTCTGTATCTGTTATTCTGCTTTTGTAATGGACAGCGTATCCCAGAAAGCGCCGTCGGACAAAATATCCTGATACGTTATGCTGTTGTCCTGCTTCTTTCCGTTTTCATCGGTTTCACTGATATCCTGCACATAAATCACGATATCTTTGAGTGCATCACTGCCCGCGGTCACCGTAAAGCTTTCCGCTTTATCGGTAAGAGACGGCGCGGCGATCCGCGCCTGATATGTCTTCTCTCCCGCTGAGAAGTCATAGGTTCTTTCTTCCTGCGCTGCCGCGGTAGCATCTGCCGTCTGTCCCGCTTCCCCGCTTCCGGCCGTGACACGCACCTCATACGAACCTGTGTGGCCATTCGGCAGAAGAAGCCCGCTCACGTGAAATGTAACCGTATCCGGAGCGGCCGCCCCGGCCACGGCGCTGTCCTGCGCGCTGTTGTCTTTCCCGGAAGAAACCGTTCCCTCGAAGGAAGATGCGACAAGATACGCAGGACGCATCCCATTCTGATCTTCCGCAGAGCGGATTTCATAAGACTGCAATGCGGCTGCGGATTCCAGCGCTCCATCGTACGCCCCGGCAGACGCCGCGGCAGGTTCCTGCGCTTTGTCCGCGCTCTTTTTCATCGCGGCATCACCGGCAGCATCAGCGCCGTATAATGCAGGCGCCTCCTCCGCGGCTGCCGGCGCAGTACCCGATGCAACTTCAGAAGGTCTTGAAAAGCCTCCGGTGAACCGGAAGACGATCATGCCGGTCAGCGCTGCTGCAGAAAGTGTGACCAGCATGGTCACTGTTTTGCGCCTGTTAGTTGTTTTACCGTGATTTCGGAGGGTCATCTGCTGTGCGGACGACCTCTGCCGGAAGCGGGCGGTCTCTTCGATCAGGTCGTCATCAATCTCACCGACGGCATCCAAAAGGCGCCCTGCGCCCTCCTGTTTCATATCACAAACCCCTCCTTTTCCAGATAATCTTTCAATCCTTTCCTCGTTCTGGAAAGAATACTGCGGACGCTCCCTTCCGGGATTCCCGCTTTATCAGCGATGTCCGCACAGCAATCGAGAAAGAAATACCGGCTGATGAAAATCTGCCGTTTCTGCTGATCGAGGCTCCGCAGATAAACGGATATCGCTTCGCCCAGCGCTGCCGCGCCAAGCCGTGTTTCGGCGGGGTCCTGCGTTCCGACGCACTCCGCAAGCTCATCGAGAGAGGCTTCGTAAGTACTGCCCTCTCGTTTTGCGGTATGCAGTTTTCTGTACATATCAATCGCAAGATTTCTCGTGATCCTGCCAAGATAAGCCGCAAGGCTCTGCGGCCGGTCCGAGGGCATGGAATTCCATGCGCGCAGATAAGTGTCATTCACACACTCCTCTTCGTCCTGCCGGTTCGAAAGAACATTGGCGGCAATCACCGCAAGGTACCTGCCGTACTGGTCCTGCGTCTGCCTGATCGCGGCTTCATCCCGCGCCCAGTACAGATTCACGATCTGTTCATCATTCATAAATAAGGCGCCTTTCCTGTTGAACGTATCATCCGTTCTACCTGTATAGACGTAATTTATTTCCGGTTGCTGCAGTGAAAAACAAAAATCCGCAAAATTTTGAACCGCCCAAATTTGTTTTTTCTGTTACCGGCTTATATAATTATGTCATTACGCAGCGGGCATTTTCCAGTCCCGCCGCAGTGAAAATAACAAACGAAAGGACTATAATTTGAAACTTGCAGCAATTATCCTCTTTGTAGCGATGTACACAATCATGATCATCCGGCCGAAGTGGCGTACGTATGTCGCGGCGATTACCGCAGTCATCTTTGCCGCCGCCGGCATATCTCCGCTCGCCGGCATTCCCTCCGCCATCGACTGGAACGTGCTTATGATGATTTCCGGCACCATGGTTGTCGTCGACTTCTTCATCGCGTCCAAAATGCCGAACAAAATCGCCGACTATCTTCTGGACAAAGCGCCGAACGTCATGTGGGTAACGATTTTCATGTCCCTTTTCGCCGGCATTATCTCCGCCTTCATTGACAATGTGGCGACCGTCCTCATGGTCGCGCCGGTCGGCATGGCCGTCTGCAAAAAACTGAAGATCAACCCTGTTCCGATGATTCTGTCCATCGCGGTTTCTTCCAATCTGCAGGGCGCCGCAACACTGGTCGGAGATACGACGTCCATTATGCTTGGTGCCTACGCGAAGATGGATTTTACGAGTTTCTTCTGGATGAATGGAAAGCCCGGCATCTTCTTCGCCGTCGAACTGGGCGCGCTCGCAACGATTCCTGTCATGATGCTGGTCTTCCGCAAGGAACAACAGCCCGTTTCCGCAGACGTCTTCACAACCGTCGAAGATTATTTCCCGACGGTCATGCTGCTCGCGGTTGTGGTAACACTGATCATCGCTTCCTTTATTCCCGGAAAGCCGGATATTACAAACGGCGTGATCTGCTGTATCATCGCTCTGATCTGCATTATCCGGAACGCGGTGCGTTATCAGAGCTTTCAGGATTCCGCGCATGCTCTGAAATCGGTAGACCTGCAGACGATTATTCTTCTGGCTTCTTTGTTTATCGTCATTGCCGGTATCCGGAACGTCGGTATCATCGATGATGTGGCCAACTGGATCGCAGACGTTGGCGGAAACAATCTGTTCCTGCTGTATTCGATCATCGTCTGGGGTTCCGTCGCGATTTCCGCATTCATCGACAACATTCCGTATGTCGCGACGATGCTGCCTGTCATTCAGGGTGTTGCCGCCGCCATGAATATGGAGCCCTATCTCCTGTACTTCGGCCTTCTTTCAGGTGCGACGCTGGGCGGGAACCTTACGCCGGTCGGCGCTTCTGCCAATATCACGGCAATCGGTATTCTGTTCAAAGACGGCCATGACGTCTCGATGAAAGAATTTGCAAGAATCGGTATTCCTTTTACACTGGTGGCCGTCACGGCAGGCTATCTCTTCATCTGGTTTGTCTGGCGCTGACAGGCTCTTTGTACACAAAAGGTGCAGAAGATACGGCATGCTCCATGCCATGTCTCCTGCACCTTTTCGCATCTGTCATTCGGCTGCGGTGGATTCCGGCAAACACCCCGCAACTACCTTTTTAAAATCTGTTCCGCTCTTTGAATCTCTTCATCCGTCGGAGGGTTCACCGAAAGAAGCGGATACGGGATGCCGAGCTTATCGTATTTGGTAATTCCCATCGTATGATACGGCAGCACTTCCACGCGGCGCACTGTTTTCAGTGTGTCCAGAAATTTCCGGAGCTCTTTGAGATCCTCTTCATCCGTCGTAATGCCCGGTACCAGCACATGCCGGATCCACATATCCTTGCCATTCTCAGAAAGGTACCTTGCCAGGTCGAGAATATTCTTGTTGTCCCATCCGGTCAGCTGTTTATGTTTTTCCCCGTTAATCTGCTTGATATCCAGAATGAACAGGTCTGTTACATCCATCAGCTTCTGAAATTTTGAAAAGAACGGTTCGTTCCTTGTAAACGGATTGCCGGAAGTATCCAGTGCTGTGTGAATGCCTTTCTCATGGCAGAGTGCAAACAGCTCCGTCACAAAGTCAATCTGCAGCAGCGCTTCTCCGCCGGAAACCGTGATACCGCCGCCGTTTTTCCAGTAGCTGCGGTACCGGCAGGCCTGCGCGAACACATCCTCCGGTGTCCTCACGGTAACTTCATTCCCGGGCAGCCCTTGTCCGCCCTGCGAAGCTGCCGGCCCGAAGACCTTCCAGGTCTCCGGGTTATGGCAGTACCTGCAACGCATTGCGCAGCCCTGCATAAAGACAACGAAGCGTACACCCGGCCCGTCGACCGCGCCAAACGTTTCGATGGAATTGATGTATCCTTTCGTCATTGCCTTGCCTTCGCTTGTTTCTGCTGATTAAAGATGATCGTGGAATGTTCTCGCGATTACATCTTCCTGCTGCTCTCTGGTCAGGCTGATGAACTTGACCGCATAGCCGGATACACGGATTGTAAAGTTCGCGTATTCGGGTTTTTCCGGATGCTCCATCGCGTCAATCAGTTTTTCCCTGCCGAACACATTAACGTTCAGATGGTGCGCGCCCTGATCAAAGTAACCGTCGAGAACGCTGACCAGATTGTTCTTTCTTTCCTCGTCATCATGTCCGAGCGCAGAAGGATTCATTGTCTGCGTATTGGAAATGCCGTCCAGCGCCCACTCGTACGGAAGCTTGGTCAGAGAGTTCAGCGATGCCAGAAGACCGTTTGTCTCCGCACCGTAGGAAGGGTTCGCTCCGGGGGAAAGCGGTGTCCACGCTCTTCTTCCGTCCGGCATATTACCTGTGTACTTGCCGTAAACAACATTCGATGTAATCGTCAGAATCGAAGTTGTCGGCTCCGAATTACGGTAAGTATGGTGTTTCCTGATCTTGGAGATGAACTCATGCAGAAGCCATACGCCGATTTCATCCGCTCTGTCATCGTCATTTCCGTATCTGGGGAAGTCGCCCTCGACTTCATAGTCCTGCGCAAGGCCGTTCTCGTCGCGGATGACCTTAACCTTCGCGTATTTGATCGCGGAAAGGGAGTCAATCACATGAGAGAAGCCCGCAATACCGGTTGCAAATGTTCTGCGGACATCGGTATCAATCAGAGCCATTTCGGCTGCTTCATAGTAGTACTTGTCGTGCATGTACTGAATCAGATTCAGGATGTTGACATACAGTCCGGCAAGCCAGTCCATCATCTTGTCAAAGCGCTCCATGACCTCATCATAATCAAGGTATTCCGAGGTGATTCTTCTGTAGGCAGGTCCTACCTGTTTACCGTTCTTCTCGTCGACACCGCCGTTGATTGCGTACAGCAGGCACTTCGCGAGGTTCGCCCTTGCGCCGAAGAACTGCATCTCCTTGCCGGTCTGCGTCGCCGAAACGCAGCAGCAGATTGAGTAGTCGTCGCCCCAGACAGGCTTCATGACATCATCATTTTCATACTGAATCGAAGACGTTTTGATTGAAATCTTCGCGGCATATTTCTTGAAAGCGGCCGGCAGCTTCGAGCTGTACAGCACGGTAAGATTCGGCTCCGGAGACGGTCCCATGTTCTCAAGCGTATGCAGGAAGCGGTAGTCATTCTTCGTTACCATGCTTCTGCCGTCCATGCCGATACCCGCGACTTCGAGCGTCGCCCACACGGGATCGCCGGAAAACAGCTCGTTGTAGGAACGGATTCTTGCGAACTTCACCATACGGAATTTCATGACCATATGGTCGATCAGCTCCTGCGCCTGCTCCTCCGTCAAAACACCGCTCTTCAGATCACGCTCAATATAAATATCAAGGAATGTGGAAATACGTCCGACGGACATCGCCGCGCCGTTCTGGGTCTTGATCGCGGCAAGATAGCCGAAATACAGCCACTGAACCGCTTCTTTCGCGTTTGCCGCAGGCTTCGAAATATCAAACCCGTACGCCGCTGCCATGGTCTTCATATCCTGCAGCGCCTTGATCTGATCCGAGAGCTCTTCCCGCAGGCGGATAATGTCATCGGTCATGGTTCCGTCGCCGCAGTATTCTTTATCGTGCTCCTTCCAGGCGATCAGCTGGTCAATACCGTACAGAGCAACTCTTCTGTAGTCGCCGACAATACGTCCACGGCCATAGGTGTCCGGTAGTCCCGTAATGATATGGCTGTGTCTGGCTGCGCGCATCTCCGGTGTATAGGCATCAAAAACAGCCTGATTGTGTGTCTTGTGATACTCCGTAAAAATCTTGTGCAGCTGCGGGTTCGGCTTGTATCCATACATTTCGCATGCCTCTTCCGCCATCTTGATGCCGCCGTAAGGCATGAACGCGCGCTTGAGCGGCTTATCCGTCTGCAGGCCTACGATTTGCTCCAGATCCTTCATACTCTCGTCGATGTAGCCGGGGCCGTAAGCTGTCAGTCCGGAGACAACATCGGTCTCCTCGTCCAGCACACCGCCCTTATCTCTTTCCTCTTTCTGCAGCTCCTGCAGCCTTCCCCAGAGTTTATTCGTAGCCTCTGTAGGACCCGCGAGGAAACTTTCATCCCCGTCATAAGGGGTATAATTATTCTGAATGAAGTCTCTGACGTTGCATTCCCGTTTCCAGATGCGACCTTCAAAGCCTTCATAAGCTTTGTTCTCTAACATGGCAGCCTCCTTTTGCACAGATAGATAATTTTTCCTTCATACAACATGTTGTATGCCTTTCATGGTCAAGCGTACGACATGGAGTATATCATGTCTGTAGCCTGTGTTACAATCCCGAATCTTGCAGTCTTTGCATTGATGCCGGACCCTGAATCGGTTATCCTATACACTATATAAGGAGACTATATTGTGTTGAACAAACGCTTTATAAAACGGAATATGATCCCTCTTCTGCTGCTTTCGTTCACGCTGACAGCCTGCGCCGGGGCAGGTTCATCCTTATCCGGCGGGAGTACAGATGACAGAGTAACCGGAGACGTACTGGACGCAGCACAGAGCGCGTATGACAAATTTCTCCGGTCCGAATTCATTCCGCATTTTGCGGGAAAGAATGCGCGCGGCGCATTTGTCTATATTGACGGCAACAACGTGCCGGAGCTTTTGATCAGTGCGGGAGGCGCCAGAGAAGACGGCGTCTATGTCTTTACGCTTGATATGGACAGCGGTGAAGTATCCGAGATCGGAGACGCGCCGTTCTCATCTTACGGAAAAATAAGTTACGCGGAAAAGCAGAACCGGATTGTCAGTACCTACGGAACGGAAAATATCTGTTATCAGGTAGTTTCACGCATCAGCGGCTGTAAGTCCAGTGCTGTCGGCGCAGTCATGAAAGACGCTTCCGGGTACAGGGACGCGGCAGAAGCAATCCGGAAAGCCTCTGGGAAGAGCGGGGACAATGTCACTGCTACCCCCGAAGCTGAAAATGCAATTACGGTACATACCTACTATTATGCCGGCTTTCCCCTGCCGGACAGCGCGGACGGAACTTCCAAAGACAATTATCTTCTGACAACTGCCGCGGATACAGCGGCTTCGCAGACTGCAGCGCAGGATGCTGCCACAGACTCGCTGGTTTCGACAGAGGGTGCAGCAGCGCCTGCTGATTCTTCAGGTTCCGCGGATTCCGGTGAATACGCTGCCACCGGCACCACTGCAAACGCTGTGCAGGCCGCTGCCGGACAGAGTGTTGCCGCGGGGCAGCAGACGGATGCTGTACAGGCAGCCGGCACGGAACAGGCGGAAGCCGGCGCCGCCGGAAGTGAACCGGCTGCTGCCGCCCCGTCCGACGGTACAGAAGATGAAAAGTCCGAAAAGGGCGAGACGATTGAACCGCCCGGCGACACTTTTCTCGTAGATGAAAATGTTTATAACCAGTCACTATCCGATATGGTCAATGGAAATAAGCTGACAGAGATATCCTATGATCAGATGCAGGATCTGTCTTCGCTGAAGCTGAAATAGGAAAAAGCTGCAGCTTTTCCTTACTTTTTCAGATTCTTTAAGATTTCTATGGTCTCGAGATCTTCCTGCGTCAGCTTGATATTGCTGATCCGTTCATGTCCGTCCGGCGTTGTCACTTTCATCTCAATGATGGTTCCGGTCTGCACCGCTTTCTGCGCGGTATCCCGCAGAAAAGCAATTGCCCGCGGATGCTGGGAAGAAAATATCTGCAGTCTCTGCGCCAGTTTCATCATATCCATTGGATTAGCCATATTGTTACCTTCCGTTCCGTAATTCATATGTGTGATTGCCTGCCATGCCGCGGACGCCTCTTCTGAGTATCCGCGGCATGGCTTTACAGAAGGATATTATACGCCAGTCAACGCCATCTGTATTGAACAAATGCGCCGGCAAGGACCGAGAGTCCCATGAGAAATGCCCAGGTACTTTCCTTCGACGTGTCGCCGGTTGCCGGTGCTTTACCCCCTTCTTCCCTTACAGCGTCTGCCGGCGGTTCGTTCCCTTCATTCTGCTTCTGCAGTTCATACTTGGCCGCGGCCTTCACAGCATCTTTCGTATTCTCCAGTCCTTCCGGAACTTCAATAAGCGCCGGGACCACAGAGTAGCCGGCCTCCTGTTTCAAAACATCCTTTCCCGTCAGTAGATAAATGCCGGGCGTCACGCCGTAAAAATGACATTCCGACTTTTCATCCGCCCTCGCCGCGTATGCCGGCTGAATACTGTCCTCGGACTTATGAATCACACCCAGCAGCTCCTCCGGCACCGTACGGATTCGCCTGTCCTCATAGGAAACGTCCCGGATACCATTTCGGGTAAATGCAGAGTCAAACTTGATTTTCTGTCCATCCGCGCTTCTGCCAACCTTGTAGAGAAACAGTGTCTGGTCCCTGGGAAGACAGTTTGTAATGGTGACCTGCCTTCTGCCGGAAGCGGCATGCACTTTTCCCGGCATGCACATCCAGACAACAACGGATAGTGTGGCCGCTATGAGAAGCCACGTCCCGATTCTGAGCTTTCTATCCATGCAGTGAAAGCCTCCTTTCCTCCATGTATTGTTTTTTGACTTTACTCTCCATTCCTTTTGTAAAGAGCCCGGCAAGCGACGCTCCTGCTGCCGCGCTGAACGCGGCGATCCGTACAAAACCCGCACTGCGGCAGTATTTTTCCGGATAGTACCCGGAAAAGTCCGAAGTCACAGATAGCCTTATTGTTGTTACAGGTTCCATAACCCTGCTTCCGCGGACCAGCAGTCTGTGAGTATTAATGCCGTAAGGCGTACAGGTCACCAGCGTACAGTAATCTTTCCCCTTCACAGGCATAAGAGCTTCCTGCTGCTCGGGAAGGACGACACGGATCTGATCGACTTTATAAGTCAATAAGTGTCCCAACACATGCAGCGTAAAAGTATCGTCCTTTTTAACCCTGTCCAGATCCGTCAGCAGCTTTTCCTGCGGCATTCCGGTATGTCCAGTCAGCACGCAGTGCGTTCCGGTGCCGCCGACAGGGAGCGATGATTCTTTCAGATGCCCGCAGCCCTTCTGCAGCACCTCTTCCGAAGTTCCATGATAAATCGGAAGAAGGATATCTCTGCTTTTCATTTCAAGATACCCCATGACCGCGTCTCCGCCCGGATTCAGCAGTTCTTCATATTTCTGTTCCCAGCCGGGCTCCGTAAGATCCGCAGGTATTTTTTCTATTCTGTTATATTCGCAGGCCCTGTTCCATTCCTCATTCAGTTTCCGGTCCGAACGCTCCTGCACGGTATCCGCATACTTTTCGATTTCACCGCGCCGTATTTTCCTGTGTATCTGATCCATTTCCCACGGCGCGAGCATCAGACAAAGCCCGGCGGCAAGCAGAATACCCGCGATGATTTTTCTCAATGCAGTGCCTGCCTTTCCCGGATAAATGCAAATCCCGCCGCAGCCAGCGTTCCTCCGCACAAAAGAAACAGCAGTATACCGCTGCCGCCGGTCTTCGGAAGGTCAAACGCCGGCGGAAGTCCGTTGTAAAACGTGACCGTATACTCCGGTCCGGATGCGTCGTCCGCAGGATTCGCCTGCCGCGAAGCATTGCTCACAGCACCGGGCTGTTCCAAAACATCATCCGCGGCACCATCCTGTCCCGAAGCCGCTTTCAGCGCAATCGTTCCGGACGCTTTGCCGTCTTCGCTGTGAAACAGCTCCGGCTGCAAGGACGGTCCTTCAATTTTCATGAGTTTTGTTTTGTCGCTCGCACTGACTTCTTCAATCTCATACCGTGTACCGATTGGAACGCCGCGGATCGCGTGAGTATGAATCCCCGACGACGGCGCGATATCAAATTCCGTTTCTGCGGTCTGGCCGGCAGGCAGAGTAAAGCGGACCTTAAAATGATATATACCCGCAAGACTGCTTCCATCAGAAGATCTCTTATCCACAATGAGCGATCCCGTATTGACTGTATTGGTAAACAAAGCAGTAAGATCAATGCCCGCATTGATATCATCCGGGTTCAGATAGGAGCGGAAAACCAGATCCCGCAGATCTCCGCCGGATTTTTTCACAAGTTCTGTTACATCCGTTCCATTCTCCAGAACCGTTACATTTGTCTTGTAGAGCGCAGACGCCTGTTCCTCAAGATGAACCGTGCTGCCGCGCTTGAAAACATCTCTGAAACTCTTTTCTTCTCCGTCCCCCAGTTCAAACGACTGTCCCGCAGCTTCAAGCCGGTATGTCTGTGACCCGAGAAGTTCTTTGAAAAGCGGATTGACGCTGTCCACGTTGACCTTCTTGCGGACATGGAGCGTATCATCCAGAAGGAAGTTGAATTCCACCTTCATATTGGACTCCCAAAGGCCTCTCTCCATGTAAAACAAAGTCATCGTGTGCATTCCCGGCGATCGAAGCGACGGATCCAGCGGAACAGTCTGCGGTCCTTCGGTCAGGTTCTCAAAACCAAGGCTTTTCTTTACAGCACTGTTGAAAACCGTTCCGGCAGACACCTGCGCGGTCTCCGGTGAGGAAGTGTATTCGTTATAGCTGCTCTGATACGGAAGATCCGATGAGAAATTGATACAGCCATAGGATTTTCCGTGCGCGCCGCCAAGGTCCAGCGCAAGTTTCCCGTCTATGAAGACCCAGACATCATCGTCGCCTGAGAAATTGAATGTAATCGGGCGCGGAGTGCCTGTTGTGTCCACAAGATTACCATCCTGCGTCAGCTTGAAATCGATGTCCATCCGAACGCCGAAGCCATAGTCATAATCGGCTCCGCTCATTGAAGTCCTTCTGTCGTTGAGAGGGAAGAAGCCATACGGATTTGCAACCGCAGGCTGATCGCCCGGGCAACCCACATTCTTCGACCAGGGCTGCCGTCCAGTGTCTGCCAGATAGTACTTGTACCGCTCGTCCGGCGTACCGGTTTCATAAAGATGCAGCGATGTCGCCATGCTGTCATAGGTCCAGTAGGCAATACCGTCCCCGTCCCGTTCCGACCGGAAAAACGGAAATGCCGTATTCTTGAAAACTTTTCCGACCTGCGTGTTCCGGCTGTTCCCGCCTTCCAGAAACGCTTCGGAGAAATACGGCATCGGCGCGTCTGTTCCGTAGCACAGCAGATTCCCGCTTCCCGTTCCGTCATATCCCTGCAGTTCATGCCCCGCAAGATTCCACGCCGCGCTGTTATAGCTGCTGGCCGCGTCTTCTCCATGAATGTTCTTGATCGCTACATTCGCCCAGTAAAATTTCGCGTAATCCTCACTGCCGAATAAGTTCATTTCCTTTCGAAGATACTCGAAGCCGGCATCCTCCTTCCTTTCCGAACCGGAGAAAGCGCCTGTGTAAATGGGTGCCGGCGCGTTGTGAGAGCGATAATAATCACTCATCGTCTCATCCAGAATCCTAAAAGGCATGAATGAGCGGTAATTCACACCGTTCACCGACTTTCCGAACCGGTTCTCACCGTTCATCTCGATATCCGAATAGTAATCGTAAACCGTCGCGGGAACATAGGTCATGCCTGCGGTTCCCGGCATCTGGCCCTGCGGCACATCGAGAATATCCTGCGGCTCGCCCTTCTCATCATTTTCTTTTTCCGGCGAGCGGACCGAATACACGCTGTCCCAGTAGCCTCTTCTTGCGCCGGAAGTATAAACTACCGGATCTCCTGCGTCCGCGTAGAAGCATGGATTCTCCATTTCCGGAATCGGCAGATATCCTGTACTGCTTCCATATCCGGTAATTGTTCCATCCGGCGTCCCTGCAGCCGGATCTTCCGCTGAAGAACAGAAGCAAATCGTTTCTGCTTCCTCCGGCACTTCCGCGCTGTAAACAGCTTTCCATGTGCGGCCGTCTTCCGAATATTCCGGAAGACGTGACATTTCTCCCTGTGCAAGGCACTGATTCTGCCCGCCGAAAACCGCATAGCGGACGATACCGTCTTCTCCCGGAATCCCGCTTCCGGACCCGGCCGGGCTGTCCTGATAACAGATTCCGGAAAGCGCCGCATCCAGATAAACGGTTCTGGTTTTTATGACAGCAGGCTCTGCTTCTTCCTCAGAAAATCCGGCTTTTGCCTTCGTCTGCGGCTCGTCTGCAGTCCCTTCCGCCGACGGGATTTCGCCGGCAGCCGCGGAATCCGTGGCTGCTGCATTTTCCGCCGCAGGAATTTCGCAAGTTGCCGCAGAGTCAGCTGCTGCTCTTTCAGTCACCGGGGTCTCATCAGACGCCGCAGGTGCTGTGTCTGCCGCAGATGTTTCGGCCGCATCCCCGGCCTCGTAACTGCCGGCAGAGGAGACTTCCGCCGATGACCGCATTCCCTCCGTGCCTTCACTCTCCGCTGTCGCTGCTGCATTCTCTTCCGCAGAGACTTCGCTCCCCGGCGCCGTTTCCGCCGGACTCACCACGGGGCTCTCCGCCAAACTCTCCATGGCAGCGTTTTCACTTGCAAGTACCGTAAGCTGCGGAGAGAACAATAGCAGCGCCGCAAGCAGCCAGGATACTCTTCCCGGACGTTTCATGGCCTGCCTCCTTTCTTTCCGGGAAGGCCGGAAAGCAGCACAATTCCCGCCATAGCCGCCGCTGTAATGCCGGCGCCGTAGAAGATCGCCGTACCGGTCCCGCCGGTAACCGGCAGGAGCACACTCGACCTGTTGGTCACATTTGAACGTACTGTTCCGTCTTCCAGAAGAACACCGTACGGATCCTGCCCGTTCTCCTTCGAGGCGCTGTCATGTGTCCTTGTCTTTCCCTCCTGCTCCACGGAGATTTTCAGGCTGTCAAGCTTCCCTTTAATTCCGTTCTGATCCTTCATCCCGGCAGTGATCACGATTTTGACATCGTCTCCCGCGCGGTAACCGTCCGGCGCCTGCAGCTCTTTGATGTAATACATACCGCTGTCAAGTCCTCTGATGCCAAACCTTCCTTTCGCGGCACCTGTCTGTCCGGAGGTCAGCTTAGCGGCGCTGCTCTCGTCTCTTGTCCAGCCGGTTAAATCGATGACACTGCCGTCTTTTCCAGTTGCGTACTCGGTAACACCGCCGCGCTTCCTGTAAAGCTCAAATACAGCGCCGCCCAGCGCGAGTGATTCGTCGCTGCTGTCTGTTTTGCTGAGCAGAAGCTGATACGTATAAACCTCTGTCTTCTCCTGCGGCGTCGTATCCACGCGTCCCTTGCCGCCCTCATTCGGATCGTTGGAAAACGAAAGCGTGGCGCGGTTCTCGTTCCCTTTGCTGCCGCAGACCGCGTTCCCGTTCATGACGCAGTCATACGTCACGATGATTCTCTCATCCGCCCGGAAAGACGGAACCGCCTTTTTCAGATCATTAAACCGCACAGTCAGATCATGCCCGCTGCAGGTAATCTTCAGTCCTTCTGCACCGGACAGGTCCTTTGTTCCCGCGTCCTTATAGGCTGCGTTCTCATTGTCCGCAAGATAGACCTTGACAGAATCCGCGCCTTTCATAGAGAGCCCGTCTCCCGTCTGATCCTGAAAAACATACTGATACGTGTCGTACACATCATAATTGTCCGGCAGCGTGCCGATCAGCTTGTACGAAACGGTGTCGCCGAAAGAACAGTCGGCCGCATCCTTATACTCCGCGCCATGAAACGTTTCGCCGGAGGCGCTGAGTTCCCGCACTTTCTTTGTCAGCGACGGCACTGCCGTCTTGAGCTCCGCAGACTCCTGTCCTGAAACAATCCGCAGCATAAATTGTGTAACAGACTCCGCTTTTCCATCCTTCTCCGAAGTTGCGCTTTCATCGCGAAGAAGGTAGTATCCTTCCGGCAGGCCGGTAAAAACAGCGCTCCCCTGCGCCGCCTGCACAGACTGCGCTGCGTCTTTGAGCGAAAGCGACAAAGCATCCGCGAAGGCCTTGCCCTCCATGGCGCCCGCGTCTTTCATGGCAGCAGCCGCCGCGGCGGCGCCGTCTTCCATGGAGATATTCGCAAAGCGCTTGCCGATCAGCGGACTTTTCCGCAGCCTTTCCATCAGCTGACTGTCCGCAGTGACACCGGGCCCCCAGAGAATCTGCGTAAGCCGTCCCTTTTCGTCAGCCGAGCCTGTGAAGATACAATACGCCTTATATGTATGCCCGTTGACCGCGCCGGTAAGCGTAACACTGCCGGTCTTCGCGGAAGCTCCTGAGGCTGCCTCCGCGCTGCTTCCCGGAAGCGAAGCGTTTACCCCGGTGCCCGCTCCGCCGCCGGTTCCCGCCGCAGCGGGTCCGGCCGCATGCACCGGCACGGCAGCCCCCGCTGCCGAAAGCGAAACTGTCAGAAAAACGGCTGCCAGAACAGCCTGAAAGCGTAAAGATTTCATGATAGGACCTCCTGAAGATAGGACTGCAGATCAGAATGCAGAGCATTCTGAAAAGACTCCGGACAGCATTTCGCGTGTGGTGCGGGAGCTGTCCCTGAACGCTGGCTGCTTTCGAATAAGCGGCCGATATGGATTATTGTAATCAGAATCTGATAAATGAGAAGTGTTTTGGCACGAATCGGGGGAAACTGTGGCACGAATTGTCCGGGCTTATATAGTGTCCTGTGACCGCAGGCGCAGGACATGACTCACAAGGGCAAAACAAAAGGACACGCGCTGCCCCCACAACGCGTGTCCTGCGATGACTTGCAGATATTCTGTTTACGTACAGAGCACTAGGAAGACAGCGGAAAATTTCCCACACTGCCCCTGTTGCCGTTGATCGTGTACTGGACGCGGTCTTCCTCCGGCTGCAGCGAAAAATCGATCGAATGAACATCTTCCAGTGAATTCCCGCAGCGCTGCCATGCTTCCATGGCCCTGGTCACAATCTGTTCTTCGGTAATGACCCTGTTCCTGTAATGAATCTGAAATGTGCTGTCAATCTTATTTCTGGTTTCCATTTTTATCCGCAAGCCTTAGACGAACAATCAATTCAACCCGATTTCTGATTTAATCATATGTAACATTATCAGCAGTTTAATGTTCACTGTTTATGATTGCATTATAGCACAGATTCCAGAAAAATAACAAAAGAAACTGCGTCCCCCGGTGATCTGCATTCCATAAGGCCGGCGCTTGCGTCAAGCCGCAGGAAATGTCACCTTCACCTTGAACAAGTCTCCTTCAATTATGACTTCGAAGGTTCCGTTCATCAGCTCTGTCAGGCCGCGCGCGATCGAAAGCCCGAGGCCGCTCCCTTCCGTCGAACGGGCAATATCGCCGCGGACAAAGCGCTCTGTCAGCTCCTGCGCCGTGATATGAAGCTTCGCCTCGGAAATATTCAAAAACGCAATCTCCACCTGTCCATCCGGTTGCCGCACATCAATATACGCGCGGGTTCCCGGCATCGAATACTTGTACATGTTGCTGAACAGATTCGAAAAGACTCTGCCGAGCTGATCCGGATCGGCCTTGATCATCACCGCGCCTTCCCCGGTTCCTTCCAGATCAAGATCGATTTTCTTCGAAGTAAGCTTTTCACTGTACTCTCCGGCCATCATGCTGATCATGGTGGTGACATCCAGAGGCATCATGGAAAGCTTCACCTTGCCGCTGCCGGCTCTGCTGGCGTCCATAATGTCGACGGTAAGCTTCCGCAGACGAGCGGCTTGTTTTTGCAGGATCGCAAGGTATTCTTGCTGCTGCTCCTGCGTGATATCGTCTTTGGACAGCAGGTCCACGTAATTGACTATTGAAGTCAGAGGTGTCCGGATATCGTGAGAAACATTTGTAATCAGCTCCGTCTGCATATGCTCGGACTTCATACGTTCCTCGACCGCCTTGTCAAGCGAATCGCTGATCGAGTTGAGCGCCCGCGCCATCTGCAGAAGATCCGCCGGCATGCCCTCTTCCGTCACTTTATGATCAAAGCTGCCTTCGGAAATCCTGTCCGCGCCTTCCTTGAGCGTCGCAAAAGATCCGAGCGCTTCCTGCAGCTTCCTGTAGCGGTAAACGCTCCAAGCGATATACAGAGCCGCGGTCAGCAGCACCGTCGGATACGATCCGGACAGCGCACTGAACAGTACGACAAGCCCCATAATCATGGTAATTCCCGTCTCCCCAAGGAAGTGCCCGCGCGCCCTGCGGTAAAGATTTTCAACGCCGGTCAGACTGTTTTCCCTTTCCCGTCTTTTAGCGGCCTGCTGCCGCACCCATGCGATGAAACGGCAAAACAACGTATTCCGAAAAATCAATCCCCATTTGCATTGGATCGCTATGCCACGCAACAGCAAAGCCGTCGCGGCCGAAAAGAGAAGCAGCAGAATCATGAGGCCGATTGCATCAGACGCGGCGCTGCCGGAGTCGAGCGCCGGCGCAGTACCAAGCAGAATTCCGCACAGAATCAGATAGAGAACGCAGGAAAGATCGGCAGGAAGCAGGGCGATGCCGCTCACTTCGATATAATCATTATCGCGCAGCATCCGTATGTTCTCCGGCCTGTCTTTATGCTGCGGCTCCGCCACATGCCCTGCCGCGAGCAGGTAGAGCACTGCGAAAACGACGGCCAGAATCGCGCTTGCCGCAAAAACAATCAGAAGGACTGTCAGCATGCTCCGCAGATTGTGCGCTGCCGGAGCGATCCTCGTGAACAGATCCGCACCGGCGCGCAGCGGCTGCGGAATCAGGCAGAGGACAGCGCAGTCCGATACACCTTCCGGTTTTTCGATCGGCATGCCGGTCTCCGGATCATAGGAATCATTGTAAATGCCGGAAGATCCGAGATTATACGGCCACTCGAACAGCCCGCGGTCATAGCTTAAAGTGTAATAGCTCACATCTTTCCCGTAAGCAAAGTCAAACGCGAAGACTCTGCTTCCTTTTACTGTCTCCCCTTGCAGATGCCGCAGGATCAGCTGTATCTCATCCGCGTCCGCGGTTTGATCCGCGATTGTATACTTCGAGAGTTTCAGCTTCCCTTTCCTTGCTTCTTCCGAAAGACTCCGGGTATCCGTGTCTTCCACTATCACATATTTGAAGTTGCTGTTTCGAAAGTCCAGCGAAGAATCTCCGGTCAGCGCCGCAACCGCGTATTTTCGCGCGGCATCTTCGTAAAATGTTTTCTCAAGGGAAGCTTCACTCTTTCCAAGGTTCCCGCCGAAATAAGCCAGCATTCCGCCGCCGGCGGCCGTCGTCAGAATGCAGACGATTGCCAGTATAAAAAACGTAATTTTCACAGCGGTGCTGGTGCGCCAGTGTCTGTTTTTCTCTTTACGCATGTTTTTCCCTTTCCGATGCAAAACGCGCTGCCTCTTACCCGAGACGGTATCCCCTGCCCCAGACCAGAATGATGTACCGGGGATCCGACGGATTGATCTCAATCTTCTCCCGCAGATGCCGGATGTGCACCGGAACCGAGCTTACAAGTCCTTCGTAGTCCTCGTGCCACACCTGGCGGACAATCTCCTTCGGAGAAAAGACTTTCCCCTGACTGCGAAGCAGCAGCCGGAGAATATCGTATTCGGTCGGTGTCAGCTGCAAAACATCCCCGTCCAGCGTAACCTCCTTCTTCCTGTCATCGAGCACAAGACCGCGGTAGGAGATCGTCGTTACTGCGCCGCTGTTTTCGCTGACCGCGCTCTTCTCTGCCTGCGCGCCGCCAAGCAGAAGGTACCGCCGCAGGGCGCTCTTTACTCTCGCAAGCAGCTCCGCAGGATTGAACGGCTTGGTAATGTAATCGTCCGCACCGAGGTTCAGACCGAGGACCTTGTCGGTATCCTCCGCCTTCGCCGTAAGAAGAATGACCGGAAGATTGCTGCTCTCCCGGATTCTCGAAAGTGCCTCGATGCCGTCCATCACCGGCATCATGACATCCAGAATCACAAGATCGGGTTTGTCCGTTTCAAGTTTTTCGACAGCCTCTTTTCCGTTGAAAGCGGTCACGGTATCGTATCCGCTCCCTTTCAGATAAATGCAAATTGCCTTTACAATGTCGTGATCGTCATCACAGACCAGAATTCTGCTCATGAAAGGTACCTCTTTGTTTTGATGGTTTTATTGTAACAGGAGTTCACTTAAGAGAATTGAAGGATATGATTAAGAAGTTTTTAAGAAACGGAAGCATCCGCTGCCTTCTTCCGGCACCGGATGCTCCGGATAAGATCTATCTGCTTTTTCCGCGGATCAGCCCGGCATCTCTCAGATACCGGCAGGGCTTTTGCGTATAAGAGATATACAGCTCGTCCTCGGCCCTTGTCACAGCCACATAAAAGAGCCGCCGCTCTTCCTCGAGCTCTTCCTGCGTCCGCCCGCCTTCCGGCGAAAGGTCGGCCGAAAGGATGTAGACTTTCTTCCACTGCATGCCTTTGGCGCCGTGAAATGTCGTGAAAAACACGCCCCGCTCTCCGCCTGTCTCCCGCAGGCTTTCCCGGAAATCCCGCACTTTCCGGTCAAACTCCGGAAAGTCCTTCGTTCCCGCGGCAAGCTTTCGGAGCAGGTCAAATTCCATCTGAAAATAATCTTTGTCCTGATGCAGAAACTCCGCGTGCTCCTGCAGATAGTCGTAGTAATCCATTCCGTACTGCATGTAACTTAAAAGCCGCGGCGGGTCCATCCCCGCCATCTCGTTAAAGTCCTCGTACATGCTGTCCAGATTATCGAGAATGCTGCGGCGCCTGTATGCCTTGTCGGCCGTCTGTAAGCAGGCGCTGTAAACCGCGCGCCGGTTCATCCCGGGCCGAATGAGGGAAGGGCTGATATACCTTGTCGGCCGGTTGATTACGCGCCGCAGCGCGTACATATCGTCCGGGTTCTGAGACAAACGATAATAGCTGACAATATCACGGTAGACCTGCCCTTTTGCAACGTCCGGAAATGCTTCGCCGATTTCCAAAGGAATTTCCTTTTCGCGGCAAAACAGCGCCGGCAGCATCCCCGTCCTCCGCGTCCTGTACAATACAGCGATGTCCTCCGCGGTAACCCCTGCCGACAGGTCCTTTCGCAGCTCGGTCCGCAGGGCGATCGCCTGATGCAGCTGATCGCTCTCCTGAACGACGCGGATGAGGGCGCTTCCTTCTCTTTGCGGCCGGAACTTTTTCGGATAGCGCAGATGATTTCTGCGGATCAGATGATCTGCCGTTTCTACAATCCCGGGGAGGCTCCTGTAATTGACGCCGAGCGTGATTTTTACGCAGTCGGGATACCGCTTTTCAAATCCTTTGAAAACCTGAGGATCTGCGTCCCGGAAGCCGTAAATCGACTGGTCATCGTCTCCGACGACGCAGATGTTACGGTGATTTGCGGCAAGCAGGTAAAAAAGCTGCGCCTGCAGCTTTCCCGTGTCCTGAAACTCGTCGATCAGACAGTAGTCGAAGCGGTCCTGCCATTGTTTTCTCGTCGTCTCTTCCCGCGAAAGCACCCGGTACGCCATCATGACAAGATCGTCGTAGTCGATCTCCTTCCGCTCGTATTTGCGTTTCTTGTACGCCTTGAAAATTTCAACGACCGCTTCTTCCTGATCCGGTTTCTCCCCGAAAAAATCTGCTGCAGCGCAGCGGCTGAGCCTGTTCATCAGATCCGTGACCGCCTGCGGATCACCGCCATCCAGCAGTTCGCCGTAGGTGCCGCTGTATCTGGTCCGGATTTCCTTCAAAAAGGCAAACAGCTCTTCCTGCGGAAAAAACTTCAGTTTTTCGCGTCCGTACCGTTCGCCGAGTATCTGATAGCATAACGAATGGATCGTGCAGAAAACCGGGCTTTTCCCTTCATAGTGCGCCGCGTACCGGCTCTTCATCTCCAGCGCCGCGTTTCTGGAGAACGTGACAGCAAGGATCCGCGCCGGAGAGACGCCGCGCGCGCAGAGCGCGTGAATCCGTTCCAGCAGGACGGTTGTCTTGCCGCTCCCCGCGCAGGCCAGGATCATGACCGGACCGTCCAGCTGCTGCACGGCTTTCATCTGCCCGGGATCCAGCGCGGCATATATCTGTTTCATTGATTTTCAATTCCCTGTAAAACTGCCTGTGCGGCCGCACCGGCGCTGTCCAGCTGTCCGTTCTGGGCGCCTGCTCCCTGCGCCGGCGAAGCGGCTGCCCCGCCTGCGGACCCGTCCGCGGAGCCTGCGCTCCCCTGCGCTGCAGCGCCATCACCCGCGCCGCCCGCAGTGCCGTCTCCCGCAGTTCCCGTGCCTTCCGCACCGTCCTGCCCTTCCGAGGCCGCTGAGCTTCCGGTACCTGCCGCGGCTTCCGCCTGCGCCCTGGCAAGCGCTTCGTTATAAGCCGCTTCTGCCGCAGTCTGCTGCTGCACTGCGGCCGTATAATTGAGGTTCGCCGTATCGAGCGCGCTCTGCGCGGCTGCCACTGCGTTCGCGTCGCCGGAGGCCTGCGCCGCGCTCAGAGCGTTCTGCGCCTGTGAAAGGATCTCGCCGGCCTGTGTCAGCGTCGTATTTGCCGAATCCAGTGCCGCCTTCGCATCCGCGGTCGCCGCGGCCAGCTTCTGCGCCGCGATCTCATCCGCGTGATAGGACTCATTGCAGTATTCTACAGGCACGGTCCCCTCGGCAAAGTAATCCGTTACAAGATGCGCGTCGCAAAGTCCCTCCACGGGAAGCTTTCCGGAAACGCCGCAGACCGTCGCCTGCGTAATGCCGGACGGCATCTTGAAGGAAGATGATGCCATACCCTCATGCACGCGTTCCATCACCGCATGCCAGAGCTTTTTGGCAATCCCCGACTCCGATCCAACAAGATCCGTGTCCACGTCGTAGCCTGCCCAGGTCGTGCAGGTATAATAATTGCTGTAGCCCGAAAACCAGACGTCGTGTTCGTTCGAGGTCGTGCCTGTTTTGCCGGCTACCGGAGTCTCGGAAATCTGACACGCGGTTCCTGTCCCGGACTTGACGACGTCTTCCATCGCCGATGTCAGAAGCCAGGCCGTCGTCTCCTTGAGCACCTGCCGCTCCTGCCGGCTCTGTGACACGTCCAGAATCACGTTTCCGTCATGGTCCGTCACTTTGGTATAAAGCTTCGGCTCGATATATTTGCCTCCATCCGCGATCGAAGCGTAGGCCGCGTTCAGCTCGATGTTCTTGACGCCTTTGGTCAGGCCGCCCAGTGCCATCGTCTGCTGGATATCCGAATACACTTTGCCGTCAATGGTTTCCTTGTCCACAATCGTCGTGAAGCCGAACTTCTGCAGATACTCGTAGCCGAGCTGCGGCGTGATATCCGTCAGCGTCTTGACCGCGATAATGTTCATCGAGTTCATGATCGCGGTCCGGATCGTGGTATCGCCTCTGTACGATTCGCCGTACCAGTTGCGCACCGGCGTCCCGTCGGAATAATTGTATGGTTCGTCTTTGTAGACGGTCGCAAGTGTTTTGCCGCCGGCGTCAAGTGCCGGCGCGTAAGTCGAAACAATCTTGAACGTGGATCCCGGCTGCCGGAGCGTTGCGGTCGCACGGTTGAGCGTTCTGCTCGCGGTCTTGGTTCCGCGCCCTCCGACAACCGCGAGCACATTGCCGGTTTTCTGATCTTCAATTGTCAGCGAAATCTGCGGCTGCGCGGTGAGCGTCACCTTATCCGCTTCGAGCTTTCCGCCCTTTGCGAGCATCGCCTGCTTGTACTGCTCTGCCACCTGTTTTGCCGCGTCCTGATCGCTGAACAGAAGGCTCGTGCCGACACCGTTTTCCTTCATCCAGGCGAGCATCATCTCCGTAGAATAATTGCTCGTCGAACCGTCATCGTTCGTGATGCTCAGCTGATAATTCAGATACCAGCGTGTCCCGTTCGGATAATTGGCCTCATTGTTCGCCTCTTCGTCCGCGATCTTCTGGATTTTCTGATTCTGCGTCGAATAGATATTCAGGCCGCCGGTGTACAGAAGGATCTGCGCCTGCGTGTCCGTATACCCCGCGACGTCGACAAGATCCGCAAGCAGCTGGTCCGTCAGCGCGTCGACGAAATACGAATTGACACTCGCCGTGCTCGTGCTGTTGTGCTCGCTGATTCTCGCGTAAACGTCATCCGCCATCGCCTCGTCATACTGCGCCTTCGTGATCCAGTTCTGGTCCAGCATGTCGTCCAGCACTACTTTTCTTCTCTTCTTGTTCGCTTCCGGATTGATAATCGGATCGTACCGGGACGGATTCTGCGTAATTCCCGCCAAAACAGCACACTCCGAAAGCGTCAGATCACTGACCGGCTTTCCGAAATACGTCTGCGAAGCCGCCTGCACGCCCAGCGTATTGTGCCCGAGGTTGATGATATTCAGATAATTGATCATGATATCATCCTTGGACATGCGCCTTTCCAGCTGTACGGCAAGGTACTGCTCCTGGAGCTTGCGGATCACGGTCTGCTTCTTCGTTTCCTCCGTGAAATTCGTGAAAACACTGTTCTTGATCAGCTGCTGGGTAATCGTGGACGCGCCCTGCGAAAAGTTGCCTGTCGTTATTCCTTTCCAGCCCGCGCGTATAATGCCGACGACATCCACGCCGTGATGCTTGTAGAATCTGGCATCCTCGACCGCGACAAATGCGTGCTGCAGATTCTTCGGAACCATATCCAGCGTAACCGGAATGCGGTTGGAATCGGCGGCGACGAGCTTCGCGGTCTGTTTGCCCTCATCGTCATAGACAAAAGTCGCGTACCCGGACGGCGTAACGTCGATCTTGGAGATGTCCGGCGCGTCTTTCAGAATACTGGTGTACAGACGGATTCCGAGATACCCGCCCGCGACAAGAAGCAGCAGAAAAACAGTAAGGAGAACCTTCCCCACGACACGCGCAAAGAGGCTTCTTCTTTTCTTCGGACGGCGGCTTTTCTTCTGCCGCGCCCCGCTGCTGCGCTGTGCTCCCTCAGAATATCTGCCGCGTCCGTCTGCCCTGCGGCTGCTGCGGCGGCGCTCCCGGATCACCGGCGCATCGTCAAGGTCGTCATCATAAACGCCGCGGCGGGCGTCACCGGAATACCCGTAGCGGTCATCATACGCGGGTTCATCCGTGTCCGCGTATTCGCCATCGTATGCTCCGCGGTCCTGCTCCGCGTATCCGGCTTCATACAGACTCCCGTCCGTATCCGCATATCCGCCACCATATGCTCCGCGGTCCTGACCGGAATATCCGTCCTCATACAGACTCCCGTCCTGAACGGCATACCCGTCATCATATCTTCCGTTGTCTCCGCCTTTATACGCACCTTCGGAATATCTGTTGTATTCGTTCCGTCTTCTGCTCAAATGTTTACCTCAGATCAAGTGCTGTAAATTACCACACTGTTAACTAACAACTATATCATATCCTGCGGAAAACAACAAAAGGCACCATGTCCGGCAGGGAAAGCCCGCCGGACATGGTGCCTGATCATCTGGAATCTATGCGGTTTTCCGGTCATTTCCGGCACTTACCCGCGTTTCTTCTTCCCGTCGCAGCTGACATGCCTGTCCACAAAGCTGTAATATCCGACCGAAGTGTCCCGCAGCTCCGTTACCGTTGTCACGGGATCGATCACCCTGTTGCGCGCATTCGCGATTTCCACAACCTTTCCCGCGAGCGACAGCTTGGTCCGCATCGTGATCTCGCAGCGCTTCAGCACCGTAATGCCGCCCTCGTTATAGACGTTCTTGACCGCAAGATCGACATTGGAAATACGCGCGTCCGCAATCAGATTCAGTCCGAAAAGCTCGGTCAGAATTTCCGTCGCGTTCTCTCTTGAAAACGTCAGTGTCTGAATTTCACAGATTCTTGAACCCTCGTCCATATGTCGTTCCCCCTGATCATTTTGTTGTTAAAGGTCCGTGCCCCTGTTTATTATATCAAATATCCGCGGGGTTCCATATGCTATAATCAGGTAAAAACATTGCGAAGGTCCTGTTTTGATATGAAGAAAAAGATACTGAAAAAAAATGACAGAATACTGATCATCATCATGCTCGCACTGCTTGCCGGCATCCTGATTTACCGCGCGGCCGCAGGAAAAGACAGCGGTTATCAGGTCGTCATCTATGTCGGCAACGAAGTTTACGGAACATACTCCATAAGTGACGATCAGGATATCCGTATTGAGCAGAACGGATTCACGAATGTCGTCCGGATCAAGGACAAGGCAGTCTGGATGGAAGAATCCGACTGCCCGAACCAGCTCTGCATCTATCAGGGTAAGGTGACACAGCCGGGCATCCCGATTGTCTGTCTCCCGCACGGCATTACCGTTGATGTGGTCGGAAAGAACAAATAAGAGGCGTTTTCACTCCTAAAAAAAGAAAGCTGCGCTCCGGTGACTGCCGTCACCAAAGCTGCAGCTTCCTTTTTGTTTTTCAATAGAGAAGTCCGTCTGACCTGTGCAGATCCCGTATTCTCTTCAACACCCCTGCATCCGGAAGGGGATCAGCCCTTTTCCAGAGCCAGCGTTCTCGTTGTGATGTCGCAGACATCCGAAGGTCCGTAATACTGGATCGCACCCGGATATGTGTAGCAGGTGTGCGCGGCCCATTCCGCACGGTGCGCTTCGAAATACTTGAACGGCTTTCCTTCAAGATCCACGAGAGCTTTGCGGATCACAGGCTTGTCCTGTCCGTTTCTGCGCTCCATGTTCATCATCTTCGTAATCGGCATACCGCCTGCAACCCATTCTTCGGCGGGTCTGTTCAGGTGCGATACTTTGGAAAGATATCCGGTATAACCATACTGAATCAGCATGAACGCGTTATAACCGAGGCTGTAGCAGTAATCCGCGTCAAAGTTCGACGGGAACGCGCATCTTCCTTCATAGCCGAAGAAATGGAACTGCGTGCTGAACTTCCCGGTGTAAGTGCCGGCTTTGCGACGCTCTTCCAGTTTGTTCTTAACCAGCTCCGCGAACAGCTTCTCGGACTCGATCAGGGATACCTGCACATTGCCGTGCGGATCTCTTTCAAGGAACAGCTGCTTCTGGATCATCTCCGGCAGAATGTCAAATACCTTGAAGGATTCCTCTGTCAGTCCCTTGCGGATATATTCTTTCTTATCTTCCCACGAAGGAAGCGCGTTGAACTCTTCGGTCTTTGATCCCGCGAGCATCTCGCTGATTTCACGGATCAGTACACCGAACTCCGGAACGAACTCTACAATGCCTTCCGGAATAATGACGACGCCGAAATTGCCTTCGGTCTTCGATCTTTTCTCTACGGAATCCGCAATCTGGTCCGCAATCTGCGACAGGGAAAGCTTCTTCTCTGCCACTTCTTCGCCGATCAGACATACGTTCGGCTGCGTCTCAAGAGCGCACTCGAGTGCCACATGTGAAGCGCTGCGGCCCATGACCTTTACGAAATGCCAGTATTTCTTCGCGGAATTCGCGTCTCTTTCGATATTGCCGATCAGCTCGGAATAGGTCTTCGTCGCCGTGTCAAAACCGAACGAGCAGTCAATGTCGTCATTCTTCAGATCGCCGTCGATCGTCTTCGGGCAGCCGATGACCTGCACGCCGGTGTTGTTCGCTGCGAAATACTCCGCCAGCACCGCCGCGTTCGTGTTGGAATCGTCGCCGCCGATAATTACCACAGCGGTCAGGCCGTGCTTCTTCGCCGTAGCTGCCGCCGCTTCGAACTGTTCTTTTGTCTCGATCTTCGTTCTGCCGGAGCCGATGATGTCAAAGCCGCCGGTATTACGGTACGCGTCAATGAACTCGTCCGTAAATTCCACATAGTCGTCATCCACAAGACCGCTCGGGCCGCCCTTGAAGCCGAGAAGAACATTGTCCTTGTCTGTCGCCTTCAGCGCGTCATACAGGCCGCTGATGACATTGTGGCCGCCGGGCGCCTGCCCGCCGGAGAGAATAACGCCGACAACCTGTCTCTTCGCCGCGGAAGTGTTTTGCCCCTTCTCGAAGATGATTTCCCGCTTGCCGTAAGTATTCGGGAACAGTTCTCTGATCTTGTCCTGATCCGATACGCTGGCGGTCTCTTCGCCTTCCTTTACGCAGATATCGGAAATGCCGTGACGCAGCATTCCGGGTAGCTTGGGCTGATACTTCAGTCTTTCTTTCTGAAGCGGAGAAATTTCCATATGTTTGCTCCTTCCATAACTTTGTTTTCAGGGCGCGGCTTCCCGCCGTCGCTGGTTATCATACAGGCCCTTCCCGCAGTTTCCGCCGCGGGAAAGGCCTTGTAAAGGCTGCGCATCCTAACGACACACAGCCTCTACGCATATGAACAAGATATTCAGTTCAAAACAAATCAGAACTTACCCTGCTGCGCCGCAAGAGCTACGGATACAGCAGTGGAAACTGTCATGCCGACCATCGGGTTGTTGCCGGCACCGATCAGACCCATCATTTCAACGTGCGCGGGAACCGAAGAAGAACCTGCGAACTGCGCGTCGGAATGCATACGGCCGAGTGTATCCGTGAAGCCATAGGATGCAGGGCCTGCAGCCATGTTATCGGGATGAAGCGTACGGCCTGTGCCGCCGCCGGAAGCTACGGAGAAGTACTTCTTGCCGGCTTCGAGTCTTTCCTTCTTGTATGTGCCCGCAACCGGATGCTGGAATCTTGTCGGGTTCGTGGAGTTGCCTGTGATGGAGATATCAACATTCTCCTTCCACATGATCGCAACGCCTTCCTGTACATCGTCAGCGCCGTAGCAGTTTACAAGAGCACGCGGGCTTGTGGGATCTTTGGAATAGCAGGTTCTCGAAAGTTCCTTCAGCTCGCCGGTCTTGTAATCATACTCGGTTTCAACATAAGTGAAGCCATTGACACGGGAAATGATCTTCGCCGCGTCCTTGCCAAGGCCGTTCAGAATGACACGCAGCTTCTTGGTGCGGACTTTATTCGCCTTCTCCGCGATACCGATCGCGCCTTCCGCAGCCGCGAAAGATTCATGACCTGCAAGGAACGCGAAGCACTCTGTATCCTCTTCGAGCAGCATCTTGCCGAGGTTGCCGTGGCCCAGACCTACCTTGCGGCGGTCAGCGACGGAACCGGGGATGCAGAAAGACTGCAGTCCTTCGCCGATTGCGGCAGCCGCTTCCGGTGCTGTACGGCAGTTCTTCTTGATCGCGATCGCGGCGCCTACCGTGTAAGCCCACTTTGCGTTTTCAAAACAGATCGGCTGAATGCCTTCTACAAGATGATAAACATCAAGGCCCGCAGCTTCTGTGATCTCCTTGCACTCTTCAATGGATTTGATGCCGTACTTGTTCAGGCAGGCAAGGATCTGGGGCTCTCTTCTTTCATATGATTCAAATAATGACATCTTCTTAGTCCTCCTCTACCTTACTCTTTTCTCGGATCGATTTCCTTTACAGCATCCTGTACGCGGCCGTACTTGCCGGAAGCCTTCTCGAACGCGGTATTCGCGTCATCACCGGCCTTGATGAAATCCATCATCTTGCCGAAGTTGACATATCTGTATCCGATGATCTCATCGTTCTCGTCGAGGCAGATCTTTGTGATATAGCCGTCGGTCAGCTCAAGATAACGGGGTCCCTTCGCGAGTGTGCCGTAGGTTGTGCCGATCATCGAACGTGTGCCCTTGCCGAGGTCTTCAAGGCCGGCGCCGATCTGCAGGCCGTCTTCGGAGAACGCGGACTGGGAACGGCCGTAAGCGATCTGCAGGAACAGCTCTCTCATGGCAGTGTTGATGGCGTCGCAGACAAGGTCTGTGTTCAGTGCTTCCAGAACAGTCAGTCCGGGAAGAATTTCCGCGGCCATGGCAGCGGAATGCGTCATGCCCGAGCAGCCGATTGTCTCAACCAGAGCTTCCTGAATGACGCCTTCCTTGATGTTCAGGGACAGCTTGCAGGCACCCTGCTGGGGAGCGCACCAGCCGACACCGTGTGTATAGCCGGAAATGTCCTTGACTTCTCTTGACTTAACCCACTTAGCCTCTTCCGGAATGGGAGCAGCGCCATGGTGTACGCCCTGGTGAACGACGCACATGTCTTGTACTTCCTTTGAGTAAACCATAAAAGTTCTCCTTCCTTGAAAAACGCGCAAAACATGGCGGTCCGGATGTCTCCATCTGAACCGTCATTTTTTTAACACACTTCTTTAGGGATTATAAGACGTACCGCCCTTGTTATGCAAGACTTACCGTCAGAGTAACCGTGCAGAATTATCGTGCGTGAATTGAATTTCAAAGTTCCACCCCTCCAAACGCAAGAGCGGAAGTTAATCTTTCCGAAAAGAAAATGGAACTTAGTCCTTCTGAAAGACTATAATGCTGTTTTGTGGTCTGACCTGCTGCTC
>Ga0256406_1000500_pt1 | contig 71200 bp, 74 predicted proteins | sample RumenRJG_03DNA_FD_185986 | JGI IMG/M metagenome (GOLD analysis project Ga0256406, IMG submission 185986) | Bovine rumen microbial communities from Lethbridge, Alberta, Canada - RJG_03 | ecosystem: Host-associated > Mammals > Digestive system > Stomach > Rumen | place: Canada: Alberta | collected... | reverse complement strand
ATTTGTTGCAGTATTCCCTGAGCCCCGGGCTGCCCCGGGGCTCTTTCACACTACGGAGGGGCAGCTTTGTCAAACCGCAGACCGGAAGAAAGAATTTCATATGACGGCCAAAGGAACAGCAGAGCAGGAGAGGATCTCCGTAAATCAGAACTCCAGAAGCAGAACAGACATACCGCCGCGCAGAGAAGGAGGAATAAAAGGCGCCGTTCTCCTCATATCAGTATATTTCTTTTTCTGGTCATTCTCCTCTATCTCATTATTAATCTAGTTTCCTACACCCGTTCTTCCGCAGTGGCCGGTTATGAAGTCCGCACTGGTTCTCTGTCCAGCAACCAAATATACACAGGTATAGTACTCCGACAGGAGGAAGTAATAGGAAGTGAATACGACGGTTATGTCAATTACTTTCATAAGAGCGAGGATCGCATTGGCGTTGGGCAGCTCGCCTACACCGTTGATGAATCGGGGCAGATTATGGACTATCTGAATTCAGCTTCTTCCGATGATTCCTTTCTGAGCGATTCCGATTATCAGCAAATTCAGACAGACATTGTCACTTTTCTCGACGGATTCGAATCCTCCAATTTTTCCTCTGTCTATGAGTTCCGTGATGAACTCAAGAGCACTGTGCAGAAGATGGCCAGCAGTTATATCCTGGATGATATCGATCAGCTCTCGAGCTCCGGTTTGTCCTCCGGCATCCACGAATGTACGGCAAAGGATACCGGCATCATCACCTTCAATACCGATTCCATGACCGGAAAAACATTTGACGATCTGACTTCGGATGATTTTACCCCGGCTTCACAGAGTGCTCTGAAAAGGACAGAGTTTGAAAACAACCAGCTTGTCGTGAAGGGCGATCCGGTTTACCGGCTTTGCACAAACGAAAACTGGTCGGTAGCAATCGAAACCGATGCCGATACTGCAAAGGCACTGGCCGACGACGCCTATATTCAGGTCCGTTTTCTGAAAAATCAGGAAACTCTCTGGGCCTCTGTCTCCTCCCGAACGGATGAAGTAGGAAATACATTCGTGGATTTGTCTTTCTCCAACTCCATGATCGATTTCTGCAATGATCGTTATGTCAGGCTGGAACTCCTCACTGAACAGAAAAGAGGTCTGAAAGTACCTAATTCCTCCATCGTGCAGTCGGACTTTTTCCTGGTCCCGAAGGATTTTGTCACCACTGGTCCTTCCGGCAATCAGGGGGTTCTCCTGGAAACATACGACGAAGACGGCACAAAAAGTGTTGTCTTTACAGAAGCGGCACCATATAGTGAAAAAGATGACAGCTATTATCTGGATGAGTCTGTCCTCAAGGCCGGTGATGTGATAGACAAGCCGGATTCGACGGATACTTTTACGATCAGCGATCATGCTCAGCTGACGGGTGTATATAATATCAATCGCGGCTATGCCGATTTCCGGGAGATCAGCATTCTATATCAGAATGATGAATATGCGATCGTACAGCCCAATTCCCCTTATGGGCTTCGTGAATATGATCATATCGTGCTGAATGCCTCTGCCGTGACACCGGATACGATAATTTATCAATAATAAATTCGCGTATCAAAACTGATGAAGGGAGTGTGAATGTACTTTGATCAAAGAGAATCTGGAGGAAATTGAAGCCAGGATACAGCGCGCAGCAGAACGCAGTGGGCGGCGTCGTTCTGACATCACGCTGCTATGTGTGACGAAAACGCACCCCGCTGAAGTGCTGCGAGAAGCCTATGATCTGGGATACCGGGAATTTGGCGAAAACAAGGTGCAGGAAATGCGCGAGAAAGTTCCGCTGCTGCCCGGTGATATTCACTGGCATCTCATCGGACATCTTCAAAAGAATAAGGTTAAATATGTCTGTGGAATGGCCTGCATGATTCACAGCGTGGACAGCCTCGAACTCGCAGAAGAGATCAGCCGCAGGGCACTGGCTGCCGGCCAGCGTATGCCCATTCTGCTTGAGGTCAATATGGCCGGTGAGGTGTCAAAATTTGGCATTCATCCAGATGAAGCAGTGAATCTGGCCAGGGCGGTCGCTCCTCTGCCTGGCATTCAGCTCCGCGGACTGATGACGATCGCACCCAAAACGGATGATCCGGAAACAAACCGCCCCTACTTTCGCGGTCTTCGGGAATTGGCAGTTGACATAGACTGTCAAAATATTGATAATATACAAATGAATGTGCTCTCGATGGGAATGAGCGGAGACTACGAGGTGGCGATCGAAGAAGGTGCTACGATTGTCCGTGTGGGAACAGCTGTCTTCGGAGAAAGACATTACAATATCTGACAGCAGATTACCGGATGTGTGAAAGGTTGATGCAAGCTATGCCGATGAATAGATTCCTGGATTTTATGAGACTGGATTCTGGAAACGATGACGAGGATGACGACGACGGATACGTAAATGATGTGGATGAAGAAGAGGATCGCCGTTCCAGAAGAAATAAACGAAATTCCCGTTATGATGATGATGACGACGAGGACGAGGAGCATGGCAGTTTGTTCCGCAGCAAGGAGCGGGGGCAGTCAGAGCAAGGACGCAGATCTGCGGCACCCCAGCAGCGTCTTCAACCGGGCCGTCCCCTGGTGGATGCTGGTCAGGAGGTACGGGTTTTCAAACCAACGAATCTCGATGAGGCCAGGAAGGTGACAGATACTCTGCTCAACAGACAATCTGCTGTTCTGAATCTCGAAGGCCTTGATTTGATGATGGCACAGCGAATCATTGATTTTGTTGGTGGTTCCAACTATGCCATTCATGGCCACTTCACAAGAATTTCCAACTTTATATTCCTGTTCACACCGCGTGATGTGGACATTGCGGGTGATATTTCTGAAAATGCGGAGGCCGCCGATGTGCAGCGGGATGCTCCCACGCAGCAGCCAGCCGGAAATGCCGGTCTGAATTTCCAGTTTGGCCAGCAAAATTAATGGATTACATTGCCATCATCGCACCAGACAGACGTTTGGTGCGATTTATTATATGATGGATATTGCCTGGTGCCAGATATATTCTGATAAGCAGGCATCCGTCAGATTTTCATCTCACGCTGATTCCTGTGATTCATTCCTATACCCTACAGAGGTTTATCAATTATGCAGCAGTTTGAAAGCCGGCTTCCTGTCAACCAGGGCCGAAAATTTTGCTATGATATTGTGTTTGCTGACAACTTCGATCATCTCTTCGAAGAGCTGTGCCGCATCGTACCGGATTTTTTGTCATCTGGAACTCCTCACGGCGAGACAGATCAGAATGCACCGTTTCCGTATGATAAGGTTCTGATCATCACTGACAGCAACGTTGCTCCTCTTTACCTTTCAGATGTGATCGGCCCCCTTGAACATCACGACATACCTGTCTTCAGTTATGTCATCCCCGCAGGGGAAGAACACAAAAATCTGGACGAAATTCGCAGACTATATGCCTTTATGATCGACCGTCATCTTGACCGCCACTCGGTTCTGATCGCTCTTGGCGGCGGCGTTGTAGGTGATATGACAGGGTTTGCCGCGGCCACATATCTGCGTGGCATTGATTATATCCAAATTCCCACCACACTGCTGGCTCAGGCGGACAGCAGTATCGGCGGAAAGACCGGCGTTGACTTTGACGGATATAAAAATATGGTAGGTGCATTCAAGATGCCAAAGCTGGTTTTTGAGAATGTCTCTACACTGAAATCACTCGATGGACGCCAATATGCCAGCGGTTTTGCGGAAGTGATGAAAGCCGGCCTGATTCGCGACGAGGTGTTTTATTCCTGGCTGATCAGCAATATGTATGAAATTCTTGAGCGGGATCCTGTCACACTGCAGACTATGATCTACAATGCAGATCTGATCAAGAAGATGGTGGTTGAAAAAGATCCATACGAGAAAGGAGATCGGCGTCTTCTCAATCTTGGACATACACTCGGACATGCCATCGAAAAATATCTGAATTTTACGCTTACCCACGGAGAATGTGTTGCGCTCGGCTGCGTCTGCGCTGCCTTCCTGTCATGGAAAAAAGGATACCTTTCGTCTGATGAGTATTACGAGATCCGTGATATGTTCGTTCCCTTCGGCCTTCCGATCACCGTGGAAAATATCGACCCGGATACCGTGATCTCCCTGATGCACTCTGATAAAAAGGCTGTCAATGATCATGTCCCGTTTGTTCTGCTGAAAGGTATCGGGCGCGCTTTTGTATCTGATGAAGTCATGGATGAGGACTGCGGCGCTGCTCTCCACGAGATTCTCTGGGAGGAAGAGCAGTGAGGTGACATTCTCTGGAAGGAAGAGCAGTGAGGTGACATCATTATGAAAATCCAAAATAAATATGCATTTCGTTTTCACCTTCTCATGGCTCTGATCTGCTGTGCTTTGATTCTTGCGGACCTGCTGACCAAATCACTGGCGGTAGTATATCTCAAAAATCAGGATCCGATTGTAATTCTCCCTGGAATCCTGGAGCTAAAATATCTGGAAAACCGTGGTGCGGCGTTCAGCATTCTGACGAATCATCAGTGGGTGTTCATTCTGATCGCAATCCTGGCCATCTTATTTCTGACCTGGGTGCTGCTTCGCTGCCCGATCCGTCATCACTATCTGGGATTTCGGATCTGCCTGGTGATGATTCTGTCCGGCGCTGCCGGCAACCTGATTGATCGTTGTACGCTGGGATATGTACGGGATTTCATTTATTTTTCTCTGATTGATTTTCCCATTTTTAATGTTGCCGACTGCTATGTCACGATCGCAACCGTGCTATTGATTGTTTTGATCCTTTTTGTTTATCGGGGGGATCACGATTTTGAATTTTTGAAGCAAAACCGGTAAAATTATGGATTCATACGACTTTCTCGTGACAGAAGAGGAAGAGGGGATAAGACTCGACCGCCTTTTGGCTGAGCTTTGTCCGGATCAGTCCCGTAGCTATCTTCAAAAGCTGCTGAAAGAAGGGGCTGTTACCGTCAATCAGGAGCCGTCTCCTCCAAAACCCAGTTACCGTGTTCATGAAAATGACCACATTCATCTGACTGTTCCGGATCAGGTTCTTCCCATTGCAGTCCCTCAGAATATTCCTCTGGACATCCTGTATGAAGACAAAGATGTTCTTGTTGTGAATAAACCAAAGCATATGGTAGTTCACCCGGCTCCCGGGCATCCTGACGGCACTCTGGTCAACGCAGTTCTCTATCACTGCCATGGCACGCTGAGCGGAATCAACGGAGTTCTCCGTCCCGGTATCGTACACAGAATCGATCAGGATACAACCGGCTCCGTCATCGTATGCAAAAATGATGCTGCACACCGTTCTATTTCCGAACAGCTTCGTGAACATACTATCGTACGCCGATATCAGGCTATTTGTTACGGTGTTATTCCAGAGGATTCTCTGACAATTCAGGGAAATATCGGGCGGGATCCGGGAGATCGCAAAAGAATGGCTGTAGTCCAACCGCCTGCCGGAAAGCCCGCTGTCACCCACGTGAAAATACTGGAGCGTTTCCATGGCTATTCCTATGTGGAATGTCGTCTGGAAACCGGCCGTACACACCAAATCCGGGTCCATATGGCACATATTGGCCATCCGCTTCTCGGAGATGTGACATACGCTGGAGGAAGAAAATGCCCGTTCTCCGGTCTTCAGGGCCAGTGTCTGCATGCGGGAACGCTTGGGTTCATCCAACCCTCCACTGGAGAATACATAGAGACAACGGCACCTCTTCCTGACTACTTTACCGCGCTGCTTGATAAACTTCGTTCACAGTCATAGCTTACAACAGATTTTCTTCCCTGCCTGTCTTATATTTTCAAAAATTGAATGAAATCAGGGAAGAAAAAGTATTATAATTATTTCAAGAAATGTAGTCCTATATGTGAATACTATCCTCAGTATTCTGTCAATACTGGAAGGAGGATCTCTATGCATACTATCATCACAGTTGGCAGGCAATTTGGCTCCGGTGGTCATGAGATCGGTCAGCTTGTTGCAGATCACTACGGTATCAAATGTTATGACAAGGATCTGCTTGCCAAGGTGGCTGAACAGAGCGGCTTTTGCAAGGAAATGATTCAGCAGCAGGATGAACGGCCAACGAATTCTTTCCTGTATAATCTGGTGATGGATACCTATTCGTTCGGCTATAATGCGTCCTCCTTTGTAGATATGCCGATGAGCCAGAAGGTATTTCTTGCACAGTTTGACACCATCAAGAAGCTGGCGGAGGAAGGCCCCTGTGTTATCGTCGGACGCTGTGCCGATTACGCCCTGAGCGACAGAAGGGATGTTCTCAATCTGTTCATTCACGCGAATGAGGACTTCAAGGTGCATTACATCATGAAACGATTCCAGGATATTGACACCCGTCAGAAGGCAATCGACTTCATGAATAAAAAGGATAAACAGCGTCAAAGTTATTATAATTATTACACCAGTAAAAAGTGGGGACGGGCTGACACCTATGATTTTACAATCAGTGCGTCAACGTTCGGCATTGATGGTTCTGTACGCCTGATCACGCAGCTGGTGGATGACTTCGAAAACGCCAGAAGCTGATTCTTTGAATTTTGTCTTTTATTTGTATTCTGAGTGCAGAGATCATGCGGTGATCTCTGCATTTTGTTGTCAATCATGATCTCGGGATCTTTTGGAGAAGCATGATCTCTGCATCTTTTTTTGGATATGCACGATCTCTACAGTTTTGACATCCTGATTGTTTCGTGATAATCTACTGACATACATTTTAGCGCAAAATCATTATTTAGCGCTATTATATTTGGAGGTGTGTATGCACTCTTCTACGGATTATCATTACCAGACAGCGCTGAGAAACAATCAGAAAATGGATCATCTGTATCAGGCGCTTCCTTCTTATGTCTGTTCTTATCTTAATGCCAAGGCATCCAATTGCCGCGCATCCACGCGGTTAGCCTATGCCGGCGACCTGGTTATTTTCTTTACCTTTCTTTGTGAAAAGAATCCAATACTGAAGGGAAAGAAAACAAACGAAGTGCCGCTGGATCTGCTTGGCAGCCTCACCTTCGAAGACATCAATGAATATCAGGCCTACCTGGATCACGGGATCCGCGCGGATGGCCATGCATTCACCAACAGCCAGAGCGCCAAGGCGCGCCGTATGTCCAGCCTGCGTTCTTTCTTCCGTTACGAATCCACGCACGGATATCTAAAAAATGACCCAACCGCAGGTGCGGAACGAATCCGGCTGAAAAAAGATAAAATGATCAACCGGCTCAATAACGACGAAGTTTGTCAGCTGATGGATGTGACAGAACATAGCCGCCTGAAAACAAATCGGGAAATAAAATTAAGTCAGCGGACACAGCTTCGTGATACAGCTATCCTGACGCTTCTGTTATATACCGGGATTCGTATCTCGGAATGTGTGGGTCTTGATCTGAATGATATCGACTTCGATTCTCAGTCTATGATTGTCATTCGAAAAGGAGGAAAACCGGATACTGTATATTTTAATGATACAGTGGCCGGTGCGCTGAAGGATTATATCGATCTCGAGCGGCCATCCTATCTGGGAACCGAAAAGGAAGAACAGGCCCTTTTTCTATCGAATCGCAGACAGCGGATGGGAGTCAGAAGTATTCAGGAAATGCTGAAAAAATACGCTGAAACAGCAATTCCGCAGCACGTCAAAGTCACGCCGCATGTTCTCCGGAAAACCTACGGGACTGCTCTATATGATGAAACGTCCGACATCCGTCTGGTTGCAGACGTACTTGGACACAATTCCGTTGACACAACAGCCAAACATTATATTGATATGAGCACTGAGCACAAGAAAAAAGCCGCTGGTATCACACCTTATGAGAGAACCCCAGTTCCTCCGAATCGAGAACAACGGTAAACGGTCCATCATTGATTAATTCCACTTTCATATCCGCACCAAATTCTCCATGCTGAATACTCGGAACATATTCTGCGCATTTTTGCAGAATATAGCTGTAAAGGTGGGAAGCATGGTCCGGTGCACCCGCCTTGATAAAAGACGGGCGGTTCCCATGTCTGCAATCTGCATAAAGAGTAAACTGAGATACCAGAAGAAGCTGACCGCCCACACTATTTAAATCCAGATTTGTTTTCCCCTGCTCGTCTTCAAATATTCTGAGTCGTACCATTTTTGAGATCATTTGGTCTGCTGTCTTTTCTGTATCTGAATCAGAAATTCCAATAAGAACAAGAAACCCCCGTCCGATCCGCCCGACTGTGATGCCGTCAATATTCACATGTGCCTCAGAAACTCTCTGAATCACGAATTTCAATGCGCTGCCCTCTCCTTCTCACGGTTTTGATGCACCTCGTCCACTGTATCGTTCGGATCAGGATGCTCCGTGTCCATGGTATCCTTCCTGTCAGAATGCACACCGTTTCTATTGTGAAATAAACCAGCAAAATGATTATCTCCCCCGACCGGTACATCAGCTGCTGAGACCATCACACCATTGCGGACTGCTCCAATACCGGAATACACCTCAGCCTGCGTTGGCATATTTTTTCTGGAGAGCCGATAATTGACTGCTCTGCGGATCCAGGAATACAGAACTGCAAATATCGGCACTCCTATTACCCAGCCAACCATTCCGAACATGGCTCCAAACAGCATAATGGCAAAAATAACCCAAAAGCTGGTAAGACCTGTAGAATTGCCCAGAATCTTCGGCCCGAGAATATTGCCGTCGAACTGCTGCAGACAGATCACAAAAACAGCAAAATACAGTGCCTGCCATGGATCAATCAGAATAAGAAGCAGAAAACCAAATATTCCTCCAATATAGGGGCCAAAAAAGGGAATAATATTGGTTACCCCGACTACCGTGCTCAGCAGTCCCGCGTAAGGAGTGCGCAGGACGGACAGGCCGATCAGGCATAGTATTCCAATTATGATTGAATCCACAATCTTCCCACTGAAAAATCCCGCAAATGTCTTCCAGATAAAGCGACACTCACTTACCATGACGTTGGCGACATCCTCACGGAATACACCATATGCGAATTTCTTAAACTGACCGGACATATGTTCTCTGGAATACAGCAGATAAACAGATACGATGATGCCGACAAGAAGATCTACTGCTGATTTTACGATCTGAACAACACTGTCAGAGACCTGTTTGACAATTTTATCCATATTGGGAATGATCGTTTTGTTGACGTAGGTTGTAATCTGGCCGCTGATATTTTCAAGAAGATTCTGGAGATTATCGCTCTCAAAGAGAACCTTCCCATCTGCATTCCTGACTGCACCGATATGTTCCAGATATTGATTGATGGTTCGGGTGAGATTGCGGATATATCCGGTGATATTATTGATAATCTGTATGACGCTGTGAATCGTTGACGGAATGATTAGCAATGCAAGAAGAATCAGCACCAGAATCAAAATCAGCTCTGTTAAAAATACAGACCATTTCCGCGTGCGTCGAAAATACCGTGTATATTCCGGCTTTGACAGGTCAATTCCTTTATTCACGTAGTATGGCCGAAACCAGCGATTCTCGATCCAATCTCCTATGGGGGCAAGGATCATAGTCAGAATGATCCCGATCAGAATCCCGGCCAGGGAACGATTCAGAGTATGTATTCCCGAACTGACAGCACTGCCTCGAAACAGGAAAAAAAACAGAACCAGAATCGCAGCCGCCGTCAGAAATATTGTAATACCCCAGGTGAACTGATTTCGATTCGGCTTCATTCTCATGCTATCATTTCCTTTCCTGCCGGATATAGGACAGATGCAGCGCAGCTTAACCCAACCAGGAAATTATAGCATGATTTGTATGCAGAAGGAAGGCAGGGAAATTTATGGCCTGAATTTATCGGAATAATATGAAACAATGATATTCTCCCCCGGATGCAATTCAGGTTTCTCATAAGGATAGGACAGGAACCGGTTCATCTCACACAGCTCCTGCTCATACGCAGCTCTGTTCCTATAGTGGTTCCTGTCATAATATCGGCTTACGATGGAGTCAAAACTATCCCCCCACGCCACAGTGACGGATGTGTAATACTTATACTCTGTCTTTTCCGTCTCCGGGGATGCCTGTGTCTTCATTCCGACCAGTAGAAATGTTATAAAGAGGATACCGAGCGCAAGCCCAAATGCCAGGATAAAAACCTGTATCCTGACTTCCCTTTTCCTTCTGAGATATGATGCCCTTCTCGCGTATTTTATCTGAGAAGAACTCTGCCTGTTTCCGGCCCTGCGGTCAATCCCCGCAGAAGTTTTCTGTTCTTGGGCCTGGCATATTCCAATCGCAGTTTCATAGGAGACTCTGCTGACACCGTTTTTCATAACTCCTCCTCCGGGAGAACATAAGTTCCGAACATATGTTCTCTTCTCCCTGAATTATACCGGCAGGCGCTTCCGATGTCAATTTGTGATCGAACATATTTTCGGAATATATGTTTGCTTTCATCCGCGTCTGTGGGGTATACTGAGGAGAACAATCTGAGAAAAGAGACCGGAAATGATAAAAATCTTCTTTCTCACAGTAAATAAAGGGATAAAATAAACGGATTACAGTGAATCACTGGTGCCGCGAAAAACACGGTGCGGAGTACTGAAATGGCAAATGGACGAATTACAGAAAAGCAGCAGCAGATTCTGGATTATATGAAGAAAAGCATTCTTGACACAGGATATCCGCCAACTGTGCGCGAAATCTGTGATGCGGTCGGACTGAAATCAACCTCTTCGGTTCATTCTCACCTGGAAACTTTGGAAAAGAACGGATATATCCGCCGGGATCCCACCAAACCCCGCGCCATTGAAATTTGTGACAGTCAGTTCCAGTCCGTGCGCACAGAAACCGCTTCCATCCCGATCGTCGGCAACGTCGCTGCCGGACAGCCAATTCTGGCAGAGCAGAATATTGAGGAATACTATCCGGTTCCGGTAGAGTTTCTGCCAAGGGGCGCCGAGTGTTTTGCGCTCCATGTCCACGGAGAGTCCATGATCAACGCCGGCATCCTGGATGGTGACCTGATCTTTGTCAGGAGCTGCCAGACCGCAGAAAACGGGGATATTGTAGTGGCCCTCATCGATGATTCCGCGACGGTCAAACGCTTCTACCGCGAAAAGGATCATATACGACTGCAGCCGGAGAATGACACAATGGACCCGATTCTAGTCGATTCCTGTGTGATCCTCGGCAAAGTATTTGGCGTATTCCGGTATTTGCGCCAATATTGATATAAGTATCATTCAAAATTGGTATCAGTATCATTCACAACGCAAATGCTCAAAATCCAAATGCCGATGAACACATGTCCTTTTAAAATAATCCAGTAAAAGAACATATGTTCATCGGCATTTTCAATGGGTCATAACTACCCACTAACTTAATCATTCTGAAATTTTCCAGACCACATCCCGCTATGCTGTACAGGAAAGATTCACAGCTTCCGCGCCGGTCATCCCCGCAGTGTTTCCGGATCCACGGATTTGCCATCCCGCCAGATTTTCTCAAGATCATACAGCATCCGGTCCTCGGCATCGAACACATGTACAATGATTTCGCCAAAATCAAGAAGAATCCATTTGGCGGTACCGTACCCCTCGATCTGCTTGGCAGGATGACCGGCCCGTCCCATCGCTTCTTCCACCGCATCACAGAGTGCCTGGTTCTGATGCTGGCTGGTACCATTTGCGATGATAAAATAGTCAGCAATGACGCTGACTTTGCTGATATCAATGGCCCGCACATCAACTGCCTTATGATCCTCAAGGGCCTGAATCGCGATTCCTGCAAGCTTTTCAGATTCTGTTCTGGTCTGCTCCGCCATGTTATCCTCTCCGCTCCTTTTCATGAATTTGTCTTACAAAATCATTGTACGTATCCCGGGTCGCTTCGTCAATCGGCGTTCCGGCCGCAGTCAGATACTCCAGCGTGTCGTGCAGGATCATCTCGATAGCTCTGTCCAGATCCTGAAAAGCCATGGTTCGAATCTGCGGAAGTCTCTTTGCCGAGCTTCTGCCCGGTTCAATATAATCTGCCGTAAATACAATTTTCTCAAGTAGCATCATCCCCGGGTGGCCGGTAGTATGCCACTCAATTGCAGACAGAACATCCGGGTCGGAGACCCCGTATTCCTGTTCAGCCAGAATTCGTCCCGCCTTACTGTGAAGCAGCGCCGGATTATCTTTTTCTGTTTCACGGAGAACAAGATTGCCATTCCTGCAGATCTTCATCATCTTGTCGGTGCTGATGCACTTTGCACAGTCGTGCAGCAGCCCTGCTGTCTCCGCCTTTTCCACATCTGCGCCATACCGCATGGCAAGCGACGTTGCGGTGTAAGCAACACCAAGCGTATGAATGAACCGCTTATAATTCAGATTTTTTTCCAGGTCCCGAATAATTTTGATTCTGTCCTTGCTTTCCATGCTCTGCCGTCATTTCTCCTTGATAAAGCCCGCGAATCCGGATGTATTGTGCAACTTCCGGCGGAATCAGATATCGCACCGACTGCCCCAGCCTGATTCGTTTCCGAATTTCTGTCGAGGAAATCTGAATTTCCCGCACAGGGAGAAAAGCTACCCTTGCACCGTATTCGCTTTCTATCTGCCTGGCAGCTGCAGTGAAACCCTGCGAGGAAACATCCTCGCCACGCATGGCTGCCAGTATGGTGCACACACGGAAAATACGTTCCGGGTGGTACCAGGTATGCATCTGTGCCAGACTGTCTGCCCCGCACAGGAAATAAAAAGCTGTACCGGGTTCCTGCCTTGCAAGCTGTTCCATCGTCTCGCAGGTATAGGTGTAACCGGCGCGGCGGATTTCCATATCAGAGACAGAGAAATGCGGATTGCTCTGTACCGCCAGCCGGGTCATGGCCAGACGATCCTCACGGGAAGATACCCGTTCCGGACGGTTGTCCTTGAAGTATGAATGACCGCTCGGAATAAAGCGCACCTCATCCAGATGAAAAGTATCGAGTGCGTTCTCCGCAAGAATCAGATGCCCGAGGTGGATCGGATCAAATGTTCCGCCCATAATGCCAACCCGCCGGACACCCTCTTTTTCTGTAGTCAGAATATCCGGACTGCAGCATGATATTTCATCCATTTTATGCGGTACCGTCCTCTCTGCCGTTTTCATTCCGGCAGCTCGATTCTGGGATTGTCCCGGAACGGTTTATACAAAATAAATTTTCTTCCAATTACCTTGACCAGCGTAGATCTCGTGCGCTCTGCCAGCATCTGTGCTGCGTGCGCAGGATCATCGCTGACCGTTTTCAGCACCGTTCCCTTTACCAGCTCATGCGTATGGAAAACATCGCTGGCGGACATAACAGCTTCCGGTGTGACGCCGTCCTTTCCAATCTGAATGACGGGGTCAAGCGTGCTTGCCAGACTCATCAAATAGGCTCTCTGCCTGCTGGTTAATGTCATTTCCACTCCTCCTCAGGAATCATAATACTCGAAAATATGTCCATAGACACGGACGGTATCCCCGTCCTGAATGCCAAGCTGCTTCAGTTGATCGATAATTCCATTGTCCTTCATGAATTTCTGGAAAAAGAGGAAGCCTTTTTCGGAATTCAGGTTGGTATACCCGAGCATCCGTTCAATCTTGTCCCCTTCTACCACATATTCCTTCTCTTCTCTGTCATAGCGGACATGGAAATCTCCTTCCTGCAGAACCAGTTCTGTCTCCGGATTATACTCCTGCTTGAACTGATCCATCTGACGGGGCAGTTCTCTGAGTGCGGCACTGACAGCATAGAGCAGTTCCCTGACTCCCTGTCTCGTCGCTGCCGAAATCGGATACACTGGAATTCCCTTCGGCTCATATGCCCTTCGTATTCGTTCCACAGGATTCTCTTCCGGAGAGATGTCAGGATCGATCAGATCAACCTTATTGGCCGCAATAATCTGTTTTTTGGCCGACAAATCGACGCGATACCTGGCAAGTTCCCGGTCGATTGCAGCAATATCCTGAAGCGGATCACGGCCCTCCGAGCCGGAAGCATCCACCACATGAACGAGGAGTCTGCAGCGCTCAATATGCGCCAGAAATTCATCCCCGAGACCGACCCCATCCGCAGCGCCTTCGATCAGTCCGGGGATATCCGCCATCACGAAGCCGCCTCCATCCGGCAGATCAACCACGCCAAGGATCGGCTGCAGTGTGGTGAAATGATAGTTCGCAATTTTGGGCTGCGCATTGCTTACCATGGACAGCAGCGTTGATTTCCCGACATTAGGAAAGCCAACCAGTCCGACATCCGCGATGCATTTCAGCTCAAGAAGAAGATCAATCTCCCTGGACGGTTGACCGGGCTGGGCATATTTTGGCGCCTGCATCGTACTGGTAGCGTAGTGCCAGTTGCCTTTTCCTCCCCTCCCGCCCGTCAACAGCACATATTGGCGGCAGCTGCCAGACATATCCTGAATTATTTTTCCGGAGTCTGCGTCACGGATCACGGTACCCTCCGGAACCTTAAGAATCAGATCTTCTCCGCTGCGGCCCGTGCATTTCCTGCCGCCGCCCTCTTCTCCGTTCTGTGCATGATATTTCCGCTGATGGCGATAATCCTCCAGCGTATTGAGGCCGGTGTCCACTTCAAAAATAACGCTGCCGCCATCGCCGCCGTCGCCGCCGTCCGGTCCGCCGGCCGGGACAAATTTTTCTCTGCGGAACGACACGTGACCATCTCCGCCCTTTCCGCTGGCCACAGTAATCCGGGCTTTATCTGTAAATGCCATGACCGTATCACCTCGCATAAAAGAAAACCCCGGGCAGAAAACTGCCCGAGGCACAAAAACATCATCCCAGATTACTGTGCGTCCTTCGGATACACAGATGCTCTTGTTCTGTCCTTGCCGACCCGCTCATATTTCAGAACGCCGTCCACTTTGGCAAACAGAGTATCATCACCGCCGATTCCGACATTCACACCGGGGTGAATCTTGGTTCCGCGCTGCTTATAAAGGATGTTGCCGGCCTTGACAAACTGACCGTCTGCTCTCTTCGCACCAAGTCTCTTCGCATTGGAATCACGGCCGTTCTTGGTGGAGCCGAGTCCCTTCTTATGGGCGAAGAACTGAAGGTCTAAATTTAACATTTCTCTGCCTCCTTGATTACATAATCCAGATAGGTTGTTCCGTACTGTCTGATGATCCAGTCAAGCCCGTGAATCATACAATCAATCAGATACCCCGACTGACCGGAAGGCTCCCCGCGGAAGATCATCTCAAGATACCCTCCGTTAGTCTCATCCGCATGAACAACAGGATTCTCATGATTTAAGTCCTGAATGCAGTTCACGGTGTTGATCACGAGTGCGGAGACTCCCGCACAGATAATATCCGATCCCGCCTCTGCATAATCGGCATGGCCGGTGCAGCGGAAGGAACGATATATCCCGCGGCTGTCCCGCTGGATTTCAATATGGATCATAAGCTGATCTTGTCGATCTTGACAGCCGTATAAGCCTGTCTGTGCCCGTTCTTCTTATGACTGCCGGTCTTGGGCTTATACTTGTAAACGACTACCTTCTTCTCTTTTCCCTGGCCGAGCACAGTGCCCTGAACTGCTGCTCCTGCGACATCCGCCGCCACCTTGAGAGTTCCATCGTTAACAGCAAGAACCTGATCAAATGTGACTGCCTTTCCAGCCTCCACATCCAGCTTCTCCACCTTGATGATGTCGCCCTCGGAAACCTTGTACTGCTTTCCGCCGGTTGCAATAATCGCGTACATTCTGGTACCTCCTTTTTTATGAATACTCGCTGACTGCGGCGGCTCCCCCATTTAATAACCGAAGAAGCACTTCCGGGAAACTGCAGTACCGGACAGTTCCTGTCGGATCCCATGCCTAGTCATGCGGCACATACGATTAATAAACTATCATTCTGTGAGTTTGCTGTCAAGCGGTTTCCACCATTCTTCCAGCGGTTTTCCTGTCTTTTTCCGGGTCAGCTCGGCCAGACCAAGGCCTGTAAAATCCACAAAGCTCATCGGGAGAGGATCCTGCTCACACAGCTGTCTGAGCTGTCTTCCAAGTAATTCCGTGTGTTCCGGATTCATGTTGATAAAATCAATCAGAATCATCCCGGACAGATTCCGCGCACGGATCTGGTGAAACACTTCCTCCGCCGCTTCCTGATTTACTGCAAAGCGAAGGTCCTCTGTTTCCCGGCCGCGCCCCGCATGTGCTCCGCTTTTTCCGGAATTGACATCAACCGCACAGAGCGCCTCCGTTCTGTCGATCACGAGGTAAGCGCCGGATTTCAGATAAACCCGGCGCTGTATCAGGTTCTCCAGGCCTTTATGCAAACCGCTTACCGTGAGATAAACCGCTCCGTTCGGGTCAGTATAAGTACGATGCGGAATTCCTGCCTCATCAGCTGCCTGCTCTGCCATGCCTGTGGTATCCACAGAGAGGCCGGACGCGGGATCAAGAATCACTTCCTCTATAGACAAATCCCGCAGTTTCAAAGAAAGGGGAGACAGTTCACGATAAAGTATTGTCCCGGGAGTCCTCGTCTGCGCAGTCTCAAGAATACTGCGCAGCTTGTGCTGAAGAGTATTGATTTCTGTCAGCAGCGGCTCTGTTTCTTTCAGCATTCCGGCCTGTGTCCGGATCATGATCCCGCATTTATCCACATCACCGACAGTCCCTGTATCCAGGACGAGCTGCCGGAAGCGGTCAGCCTGTTCCCCGGAAAGTTTGCGGGAAGTCTGAAGACCATGAATCGGGTATCCCACCGCACTGTACCTTCCCGCCAGGGAGAGTCTGCCAGTGACCCGGTATGGCTTGACACCAGACGGCTCTGCTATAATCTGGACCGGCAGAAGGTTTCCCTGCACAAGACGTGTCTCCGGATGCAGGACATCCTGCAGCGCCAGATAAGCCGGTCCGCCGCACTCCGTCTGTTCTTTCCCGGATGGCAGCAATCGGATAAATGCTGCCTTCAACGATTTTGCGACATCCTGAACCTGACCGAGAATGATATCCCCCGGATGGAAGGGTAATATATCCGTCTCCATAGGGAACACTTCCACCACCCTGCGCTGCTCAAACACCAGGCCAAGGTCCCGTCCATCTGCCCGGGTGATCAGTACCTTCACTTCGTTTCCTCTCCGCCCTTCTGTTCGCGGCGGGCAAGCTCCTCCGTGATATCTCTCCAGGTGACGCCTCGCTGCGCCATCAGCACCATCATGTGATACAGAAAATCAGACATCTCATAGACAACATCTGTTTTATCCGGATTCTTGGATGCAATGATGATTTCGGATGCCTCCTCGCCTACCTTCTTCAATATTTTGTCGATTCCCTTGTCGAAGAGATAATTGGTATACGACCCGGTCCGCGGATGCTCCCTGCGGTCAAGAATAACCTGGTAAACCGTCTCCAGCACAGTCTCCGGGTTGTTCTGCTGCGTTCCAAAGGTCAGATCTTCCCGGAAGAAGCAGGAATGATGTCCGGTATGGCAGGCTGCGCCCGTCTGGTCGACGCGGGCAAGCAGCGTGTCAAAATCACAATCCGCCTTCAGGGAACGCACATACTGGTAGTGTCCGCTTGTCTCTCCCTTCAGCCAGAGCTCCTGCCGGCTTCTAGACCAGTACGTCATCATGCCGGTCTGCACCGTCCGCTGATAGGCTTCCTCGTTCATATATGCCATCATCAGCACCTCTCCGGTCCTATCCTCCTGAACGACTACGGGGAGCAGTCCATCCGGACCCTTTTTAAAGTCACTCCAGGAGAAGGCAGGCAGATGCAGGTCCACCGGAATTTCCTTTTCTGCACAGAGCTTCTTGATCTCCAGAAGTTCCTGCACATTGGAATTGATCGCATCTCCCGTGATCCCATCAATAGCATCCGTCGACAGCAGTTCCAGAATTTTGTCGAGGGAAACATCATGAATATGAATAATCATCGGAACGCCTTCGATCTGGAGGGCATCCCGCACAGAACTCTCCCCGAGCAGAATCATCTCCTGCACGTATGTCTGGATCAGTGTCCGGTTCTCCTCGATCGCATCGGTCGCCAGACAGCAGGCTGCAATCCGGTTCTTTCCGAATTTTTCCGACACCTCCCGGGTGAGGTCAATATTTCCCTGCCTGGAATAGTTTAACGCCGCCATAGAGCAGCCCGCATAGATCAGCTTCTTTACATCCTCCATCCGACGCACATGGCCGCAGCCGATGACCGGAACCCGCACAGCGGCGCAGATTGCCCGGATCGTCTCTATGGCAGCATCGTGTTCTGTATCAGTGTCAGACAGATCAAACACAAGCAGCCCGTCTGCATTGCCGGAGGCATACTGCCGGGCAAGAACAGTAGGATCATCGGAAATCACCGTTTCATCCCTGAGTCCCTTCTGCGCGTGTCCTCTCCGCAGGTAAATGCATGGGATAAATTTCTTTCTTTCTGTCATATTCATACCCCTTGCCGCGTATTTTGATGCCGCATATTTTACAGCATCCGCGGGATCAATGCCTGAAGCGGTTTCCTCCCGGATCAGGTCATTGGTGGCGCTTTTGCGACTTTTCATTCAGGCCAGCGTCCCTTTTGTACTCAGAACGTCCCTGATTCTGGGATCCGTCTGCACTGCCATAGCCAGGGCCTTTGAAAAGCCCTTGAAAACTGCCTCGATCATGTGATGACTGTTTGTCCCGGATATAATCCGTATGTGGAGGTTCATGGCCGCAGCATATGAGACTGCATAGAAAAATTCCCGCACAAGCTGTGTGTCAAAATCTCCCACACACGGTGTCGGGAAATCCACCCCTTCCATGACAAAATACGGCCTTCCGCACAGATCCACAGCAACCATCACCAGTGCTTCATCCATTGGCAGGATGAAATATCCATACCGCTTCAGCCCCTTCTTGTCCCCGACTGCCTCGGCAATGGCACGTCCCAGAACAATCCCGGTATCCTCTACACTGTGATGCCCGTCCACCCGCAGATCTCCTCTGACCTTCAGCGTGAGGTCAAAGAGGCCATGCCTCGCAAAAGCATCCATCATATGATCGAAAAAACCAATCCCTGTATCAATCTGCGCCTTGCCGCTCCCGTCGAGTGCAAGCGTCATGCGGATATCCGTTTCCCCGGTCGTCCTGTGTATTTCTGCCCTGCGTTCCATCCTTACACCCCGTTTTTAGTTCCGTCCTGTTCGAAGCGGACAGCGATAGAGTTGGCGTGCGCTGTCAGCCCCTCTCCTTCTGCAAACCGTTCGATGTCATGATGCACCTTTTCCAGCGCTTCCCTGGAATACGAAATAATACTGCTTTTCTTGACGAACTGATCCACACCGAGCGGAGAAAAGAAGCGGGCCGTACCATTGGTCGGAAGAATGTGATTCGGTCCGGCAAAATAATCCCCGAGGGGTTCGGAGCTGTAGCTGCCGAGGAAGATGGCGCCGGCGTTCCGGATTTTGGTCATCACCTCAAACGGATTGCGTGTGATGATCTCCATATGCTCCGAGGCGATGGCGTTGGCTGCATCCACCAACTGATCCATGTTCTCCCCGACAAACAGATAGCCGTAGTGCTCCAGAGACTGGCGAATGATCTCCGCGCGGGATAAGGTCTGAAGAAACTTGTCCACCTCTTCCGACACCTGTTCCGCCAGCTTTCTGCTCGTCGTGAGCAGAATCGCACTGGCCATCGGATCATGCTCCGCCTGAGACAGGAGATCCGCCGCGACAAATCTGGGATTGGCCGTTTCGTCCGCGATCACAAGAATTTCCGACGGGCCGGCGACAGAATCAATGCCAGTATAGCCGAAGCACTGCTTCTTGGCCAGTGCAACAAAAATGTTTCCAGGTCCGGTGATTTTGTCTACCCTGGGAATGCTCTCCGTTCCAAATGCCATCGCCGCGATCGCCTGTGCCCCTCCTGCTTTATATATTTCTGTCGCACCGGCAATATCAGCCGCAACAGCCGTTCCGGCCGGAATCTTTCCCTCTGCATCCGGCGGAGTGCAGAGCACAATCCGTTCCACCCCGGCGACCTTTGCCGGAATGACATTCATCAGCACGCTGGAGGGATAAACTGCCCGTCCTCCGGGTACGTAGCATCCGGAGATCGCGATCGGTGTCACCTTCTGTCCCAGAATAATGCCGTCAGGAGATGTGGTAATCCAGCTGTTTTGTTTCTGCTTCTCGTGATAGGCGCGAATATTCTGTGCCGCGCGGCGCATCACCGCCACGAACTCCGGATCCAGCGACTGATAAGCCTCCTCAATTTCCTCCCGGGTGACACGAATCGTGTCAGCAGTCAGCATACAGTGGTCAAACTTCTTCTCCAGATCAAAAACTGCGCTGTCACCCCTGGCGCGGACATCCGCGATGATATCACGGACTGTCTGCTCGTACTCTCCGTAATTGACCGGGCTGCGTTTCAGCAGTGACTCCATAGCCCGGGCCTGGTTTTCTCTGTTCAACTCGACAATTCTCATGCTATCTCCTCCTGCGGCCTCAGCCGGCCAGCTCCGCGCGGATCTTCTGAATCATGCTCCGAATCCTTTCCGTCTCCATCTGCATGCTCACCTGATTGACAATCATGTGTGCGGAGAGAGGACAAACCTCCTCCAGCACCTTCAGGCCATTTTCACGAAGCGTGCTCCCCGTCTCCACGATGTCCACGATAACATCGGAAAGTCCCACGATCGGTCCAAGCTCCACCGACCCGTTCAGCTTGATGATATCAACGGTCTGCTGCTTTCCATTGTAGAAATAGTCCCGGGCAATATTGGGATATTTGGTGGCAACCCGGATCATTTCGTGATGCTGCAGCAGATCTGCTGCTCTTTCCGGTCCGGCAACACACATCCGACATCTGCCGAATCCGAGATCCAGCACATCATAGACGTGCCGCTTTTCCTCCATGATGATGTCTGATCCGACGACGCCGATGTCCGCGGCGCCGTACTCCACATAGGTGGGAACATCCGGGCCCTTGGCAAGAAAGAATCGAAGCTTCTGCTCTTCATTGACGAAGATGAGCTTTCTTGTGTCCTTATCCCGCATTTCATCCATGGTGACGCCGATTCGTTCGAACAATTCCAGCGTCCGGTTTGCTAACCGCCCCTTCGTCAGGGCAACGGTCAGGTATCGTACCTTGTCGTTCATGCCATCTCTCCATGCCGCATGGTTTTGCTGCATTGCTGTTCCTGCATCCGCTTCTGCGTGCTGCTGACTGATCCACTTCCAGAAGGTTTCCCGTCTTCTGCAACATCATTGTTCCTGCATCGGCTTCTCAGGGATCAGTCTGACTGCCGTTCCGCTCCGGCGGAGCTTCTCCACGAGCTCCAGCTTTTCCTCGAAATTCTCCCCGTCATAGGTGACAGTAACTGCTTCCTGCGGTATTTTCACCTCTCTGTGCTGACGTCTGAGTGCCTCCATGAGCGTGTCCACCGGAATCATAAAGCCGATCGCCGGCGCGTCCTTGCCAAAGTGTCCCAGAAGGTTATCATATCTTCCGCCGGAAGCCACCACATCGCCCACGCCATAGGTAAAACCGCGGAAAATGATTCCCGTATAGTAGTTGTATTTGCTGAGCATGGAAAGATCAAAGCTCACATAATCTTCCACTCCATAGAGCTTCAGAATATCGTACACAATGCGGAGGCGGCTCACCGCACGGAGCGAGCGCTCATTATCCGCCTCCTCCGCTGCGTCATCCAGCGTGCTGCCTGGACCGATCAGTTCCGTCACAGCCAGCAGATGCCTTCTGTCCCCGGCGGATACTCCCGCCTCGGTCAGAAGCTGCTCGGCAGCAAAGACATTCTTCCCGGAAATATATTCCCGAAGCGCAGACTCCATTTCGCTGTCCATCCTCAAAGCCTCGCAGAGTCCGCGGAAGTAATCCGCATTGCCGAGGCTGATTTTAAATTCCGGCAGTCCGGCATCTCTGAGGCAATGCACGAGAAGCGCAATGGCCTCGGCATCCGCCTGAGGAGAATCATCGCCGATCAGTTCCACGCCCATCTGAGTCGTTTCCTTCAGTTTTCCCTGAAGGTCCGAGGTGTTGACGAAGGCACTGCCTTCATAACAGAGACGGATCGGATCTGTCCGGTCCCGGTAATATTTTGCCGCGCAGCGGGCTGCAGACGGCGTAAAGTCCGGACGCAGGGTCAGCGTATTGCCATCCTTGTCAAAGAACTTATACAGCTTCCCCGCAGGGGTCGTGCCGATCTCATTGGAAAAAACGTCAAAATATTCGAAGACCGGCGTCTGGATCTCCTCATAGCCATATAAGAGCATATTTTTACGGATACAATCTGTCACGGTCCGCTTTTTCGCATATTCTGCGCCATAAATATCTCTGACGCCCTCCGGCGTATGAAGCAGGCGCCCTGTGCTGAATTCTTTCATGGATCTCCTCTGCTCACTTTATTGCTGTGAAGTGGTATTTCGTTATCACATTAAACTCAAGTATAGCCTGCCGGGACTGCGTCTGTCAACGTCATTGGTCTCAGCTCCGCTCCAGCTCATCGGTCTCAGCCCCGCTCCAACAGATCCTTGTTGATCATCTCCAGATAAGGGACGAGAACACCCTGTTTTTTGGGCAGTACCCACGTCATATCCAGCTCATCCTGCCTGAAGCTTTTGCGGCCGCCCTTCTGCGCCCGTTCCCAGAAAGGAAGAAACTCCCGAAGCGGGAGATAATAGAGCATGTCCTGACTCGTATAGCAGATCAGAAAAAAGGCAATGCCGTCCTGCCGCTCAAACTCTTCCATGAAGGCTACCTGATGCGGATGAATATTCTGTAGGCTGAACGTCGGGGTCGCCGACTCCTTTGCATCAAAACAGACCGGGATCCCCTGCACAGCGCCAATGTAGTCCACAGTACTCTTCTGGTCAAAGTACGCGAGGGTAATCTGGTGGTTCTCCTTATCCATACGGATCGGTGTGATCGGAGTGGGAATTTTCTGGATCAGGGCGAGATGCTGCTCGCGATATTTCTCATTCGTCCGGTTGATCATTTCCTCGAGCATGGATCCCCGAAGGCCGCGGGAATTCCAGGTAGGCATAATCTATTTCCCTCCAAAGTTTCTGACTACATTCCGGTACATGGCCGGAACCGCGATGGAGAATTTCCTTCCCGAGAGAGGAGCCAGCGCGCCGTCCAATACAGGAAATTCCACACGGCAGGCATAAAGCATCTGCCCCCGGATTCCAAACTTTCTGGATAACAGGTTGTTCAGCGTCGGATCCCCATATTTGGTATCTCCGGCAATGGGATGACCTGCCGCGGCCAGATGGGCACGCAGCTGGTGCGTTCTTCCTGTGATCAGCTCTGCCTCGAGGAGAGAGAGTGCTGTTCCTTCCTCGAGAGCGGTAAATATGGTTTTACTGAATACCGCCCCCTCTGTCGGGACCTGAGAAAACGTCGCCGTGTTATGTCTGCTGTCCTTTTTCAGATAACCGCAGATCACTCCTTCGCGCGGGCATTTTCCCCGCACTACCATCTGATAATATTTGTGGAGAGAACGTTCCCTCAGAAGCGCTGACAGGGCACGGCTTGCAGGAAGCGTTTTGGCGCAGAAAAGAATCCCACCGGTATTGCGGTCAAGCCGGTTGCAGACGGAAGGGTGAAAGAAGGCATACCGTTCCTCCGAAAGCCCGCCTTTCTCCGCCAGATATCCGAGAAGCCATTCATTCATCGAGACATCCTCAGGACGTGCTTTCTGAGAGAGGATGCCCGGAAGCTTGTGTACGAGAAGAACACCTTCGTCTTCATAAAGCACAGGGTCAAAGGAATACAGCCTGTTGATGAGATGATACGCCTGCCTTGCGGCCGCAAGCTCTGTCTGGCCGGATTTCCCTGATAAAAGATCAGCAGCATTTTCCCGGCCGCTCCTGCCCCCGAATTGTGTCAGTGTGTCGTCGGAAAGATAAAGCGCAATCTCATCCCCTTGTTCCACATGATCTCCGCCATCCGCCTTTTTTCCATTCCTGGTGATGTTTTTCTTGCGCAGCATGCGATAGAAAAAGGAGGCAGGCGCATACGGAAGATGGCGATGAAGATATTTATCGAGACGCTGTCCTTCTTCCTCTTCCGTGACTGTGATTGTTATCATGATACCTTCCTATTATGCCGAGCCTGTAACCGTTCAATTTCTGGTTCTGTTCTCCCGTCTTCGCGGCACAGGATAATATTTCCTCCATCCCGGGCCGTCAGCTGACTGCAATTCTCTGCATGGCGTCAGTCAGATTGATAAAGTCTTCATCAGCGCCATCAGTGCGGTCAGCTCCTCCGGTTCTGCTCCCCGCGACAGGGCATTGAGAGAATCCAGCCGTTCGCAATACTTGGGCAGGCTGGTGAAGATTTTGACCTGATAATTCTTCCATCCATTGTTCCTGAGCATCGTACGGATATGCTCCTCACCCGCTTTCAGATCACAGGAAGAGGATTCCGTCAGCGCGGCGATGCACCCCTGCGCGGCGCACAGATGACTCAGCTGAAAATTCTTACTGTAGCTGGTGAGATACAGATCATATAATCCGGGAAGAATACCGACGTGCCGCTCGATCTCCCGGTGAGCTCTGGGGCTGCACCCCTTTGCCCTGAAATGCATGATGGCAGAGACGCCCAGCATACCCACAGGCAGGCATACAAGAACAAAGAAAATGGTGAACAGATTGCGCGTGGTTCCAAAATAATGCCGTGAATAGAAGAACATAAAGCAATCTGCTCCGAGAAGCAGCGCAAACCAGATCGTACTAAAGATGCGCCGGTTTCTCTGATATCCAAACTGTCCCTTTTTCTTCATACGATAGTCGTTTCCTTCCCGTCTTATGGCTCAGGTATCACCATCTGACTCTCTGCACAAGGAGCTGCTGCACAAAGTGCAGCAGCTCCCATCCTGATTTCCGTACTTCTCTCATCCAGCAGACAGACCTGTCTCATCCGCGCACGCCATCCATGGAAAGGCTGTCTGTGTCCTGCGGGATAGAACCGGTCTGTGACTCCGGAATGCTGCTCTCTGGTCTCTGGATATCGGATCCAGCAGAGGCCGTCTCTGTGTTTCCAGCACTCTGTCCGGCAGCTGCCGTGTCTTCCTGCGCCTTTGTACTGGCAAGCTCCGCCCGGTTGTTTCCAAGCGTCCTGATATACTGCGTAAGTGCATTCTGGTACTGCCCGCAGCCGGATTCCAGCTGTTTTGCCATGTTGCCATAGGACTGCTGCAATGCACCTGTCATCTGTGCATAGGTCTGACCCAGCTGATTTGTCAGCGCCTGATATGTCTGCTGCAGTTTCTCTGATGCATTCTTTGACTCTGCCTCCATGCCGGCAAGCATCTGGTCCATGTACTGAACTGCCGCCATCCTGTAATGATTGGCGTCATTTACAGCATCATCCTCTATCTGCTGCGCGCGCTGGGAGGAGAGTGCGACAATCTCATTTGCCTGCGCATAGGCCTGCTGCATAATCTCCTGATTGCCGACCAGCTCATTGGTCTGAGCTTCCGTTCGGTCCACAAGCTCCTGTGCCTTGCGGCGTGCTTCGGAAAGAATCCGGTCCCGCTCATTGATGACCTTGCGGTATCTGGCCATCTCCTCCGGCATATTGCCGCGCAGGTCTGCCAGCATATCCATCAGTTTCTCCTTGTCCACCTTGATCATCGTCGAGGAGAACTGTACATATTTACATTCATCCAGATATTGTTCTATCGCTGTGATCTGCTCTTCCACTCTGTTTGCCATTTTTTATACCCCTGCCGCGTTCTTTGCGGCATCCGCGCTGCCTGCTCCGCGCTCCTGATATTTCCGATATACCTGTTCCGCGACTTCCGCGGGCACGCAGGGAGAGATATCCCCGCCAAAGTATGCGATCTCCTTCACGCTGGAAGAACTCAGATAGGCATACTCAAGACTGGTTGTCAGAAAGATCGTATCCAGCGATCCGTCTGACAATTTTTTATTGGTCTGCGCGATCTGCAGCTCATACTCAAAATCTGTCACTGCCCTGAGTCCGCGGACGGAGATATGAATATCGTTCTTTTTCGCATAATCGACCAGAAGCCCCTGATACGATTCCACGACGACATTCGGAATATCCCTGGTGACGTTTCGGAGCATTCTAACACGTTCCTCCACCGAAAACAACGGCGTCTTCGCCGCATTATCAAGCACGGCGACATGCAGGATATCAAACATTTCCGCTGCCCGGCGGATGACATCGATATGACCATAGGTGACCGGATCAAAACTGCCCGGATAAATGGCTGCTCTCACTCTGGATACGCTTTCCGGCACGGTCAGACCGCTGCCTTACGGATAAACACATGCTTCTGGCTCCGATATCCCTTGACTCTGCTGATTTCCATACCAAGTCCGCTCACAAAGTCAAAGTCTGTGTCGAGAGCTGCCTCCACGATAATCAGTGTGTTCTGCGTGACATACGGCGCCCGGGAAAGCTCCCGGAGTACCGGTTCCTCCAGCCCCGCTTCATAAGGCGGATCCAGATAGATCACATCCACCTGCTTCTCATGGATATTGTGCACTGCGTTCAGCACATCTGTTTTCATGATGATGATCTGATCCTCCAGATGTGTCTTGTGGACATTCGCTTCAATGCAGGCAATGGCTCTGCGGTCCCGTTCCACAAGATAACTGCGCTGGGCGCCGCGGCTGACCGCCTCAATGCCGATCGCGCCGCTGCCGGCACATAGATCCAGAAAGATGCTTCCGGGGATTTCATTCTGAATAATATTGAACAGCGTTTCTTTGATCTTATCCGAGGTGGGACGCGTGATCTCCTCCCCCTCCGGCGTGATCAGCGGGATACTTCTAGCAGTTCCTGCGATAACTCTCATAAATGATATGTCCTCTCTGCCGGGCCATACAATCTGCCCGGAATATGTAAGCTCCGGTTTCTGTCGAGCCGTCAGACATGGCCGATATGCTTACAGCCTGGGTTTTGATCCCTTGCCATCGCGATTCGCGGACTTCAGATGGTTCAGATCAAGTTCCCTATCCTTATACTGTATCGTAGTGGTTTCCAGATTCTTTGTAAAGTAAACATCCTCCAGCTTATCTCCCGCTGTGAGTTTCATGCCGCGGACACCAATGGCCGTCTTCTTCTTCACCGGGATCTGATCGATGGGGAACTTGAGAAAATATCCCTTCTGCGTCTGCAGAACAATATTCTGCTGCTCATGCTGATAGACCGCCACCCGCATCAGCTCGTCGCCCTCGCCGAGCTGGGTAGCCTGTACGGTCCGCTTGACAACATCAAACTCCCCGCCATCCACAATTTTCATCATAGCCAGGCGGGTGATGAAGATCAGCTGATAGCGGTTGATCTCCGACTGCCCCGTGACAAAAATCAGGCTCTCCTTTGCTGAGACGTAATTGCTGACATTATCCACCGGGATTCCCTTATCCCGCAGCTTCCCGCAGGGCAGATCCGAAATGCGCACGGTATGCATCTGTCCGAGATTTGTGAACAGACACACCCTCGCGTCACTGCGCGTCCGGAAAACCCATCGGTTTTCGCTCTCCACTGTCTCCCTGTTTCTCTCATAGGTGGAGACATCGATCGTTCTGGCATAGCCAAACCGGTCCATGACAAAATAAACATCCACTGGCTCTTCTTTCACCGCCACAACCACCGGTGTCTGCTCCTGCGTAATGCCCGTCTTTCTTGGCTTTTTGAATTCTTCCCGGATTGCGCGCAGATCCTTCTGAATCACCATGGTCATGGATTCCTGGTTCTCCAGAATATCCTCATAGCGATAGATATTAGCCACTGTCTGTTCATGCTCCCTGACCAGTGCATCGAGTTCCAGCCCAATCAGCTTGTACAGCCGCATATCCAGAATCGCATCCGCCTGCGCTTCCGTGAACTTCAGCTGTGCCGCCATGGCTTTCGACTCCCTGCTGCGGAATGCGATTCCATCCGTACATCCGTTCACCAGACAGTTCTTTGCCATCGGACGATCCTTCGAGCCCCGAAGAATCTCTATCACCAGATCGATCACGTTGCATGCCTTGATCAGACCTTCCTGAATCTCCCTGCGCTTCTGTTCTTTTTCCAGCAGATTAGTATATTTGCGGCGGACAATGTCAAACTGAAAATCGACACTGGCCTTCAGGATAGATTTGAGATTCAGGGTCTCCGGACGCCCGTCCCGGATTGCCAGCATGTTGACGCCGAACGTGTCCTCAAGCCTTGTTCTCGAATACAGCAGATTTTCAAAATTCCGGACATCTGCGCCCTTCTTCAGCTCAATGACAATGCGGATTCCCTCCTTGGAGGACTGGTTTGTGATATCTACAATATCATTTGTGAGATGCTGCTCCTGCAGTGCCGCCGTGTCTGCAAGAAATTTACCGATGCCGGCGCCGATCATGGTGTACGGGATTTCTGTCACCACCACATTGACATGTCCGTTCTTGAGCTTTTCTTCCTTCACCCTGCCGCGGATCCGGATTTTTCCGGTCCCGGTGGCATAAATCTCCCGCAGATCCTTCTCGTTCACCACAATACCGCCGGTCGGGAAATCCGGTCCCGGCAGATAGCGCATGAGTTCATCCACGGTAATATCCGGATTCTCCAGATAAGCATTTTCCGCATCAATCACCTCAGCCAGATTGTGCGGAGGCGTGCTGGTCGCCATGCCGACTGCGATGCCCTCGGATCCATTTACGAGAAAATTCGGAATCCGCACGGGGAGGACCGACGGCTCTTTCTCGGTTTCGTCAAAATTAGGGACAAAATCGACCACGTCCTTGTCGAGATCGGCCAGAAACGCCTCCTCGGTGATTTTGGAAAGCCGTGCCTCCGTGTAGCGCATGGCGGCGGCGCCGTCTCCTTCGATCGTGCCGAAATTGCCGTGCCCGTCCACCAGCGGCACTTCCTTCTTGAAATCCTGTGCCATGACCACAAGGCAGTCATAGATAGAGCTGTCCCCATGAGGGTGAAATTTACCCATGGTATCGCCCACGATTCGGGCGCTCTTGCGATATGGTTTGTCGGAGCGGATTCCCAGCTCGGCCATATCATACAGAGTCCGCCGCTGCACCGGCTTGAGTCCATCCCGGATGTCTGGAAGCGCACGTGAGACAATGACGCTCATGGCATAGTCAATATAAGATTTCTGCATGAGTTCGCTGTATTCGCTGTGAATGATATGTTCCCTGACTGGCATAGCTACCTCTCATATTCCGCTCTGTTCCGCGGTCCTCTGGTCGTTCGTTTCTGCGGCGGAGTTCAAAAATGCGGCAAGTATCAAACTCTTTCAAAAATCCGCTGCCGTCCGGTCTGCCTGCTGCAGACTGGCATTACGCATCTATATCAGCGTCATTCGCATGAGCATGAATAAATTCTCTGCGCGGCGGCACATCGGATCCCATCAGAAGCTCCGTCATATCAGATGCCATCCTGGCATCATCGATCTGGATCTGACGCATCACCCGGTTCTCCGGATCCAGCGTAGTCTCCCAGAGCTGCTGTGGATCCATCTCTCCCAGTCCCTTATATCGCTGCAGCGTGAAATTACCCTTGTGCGTTCTGCGGTATTTTTCCAGTGCATAATCGTCGTAAAGGTATTCCCCGCCCTTGCCGGACTGCGGAATTACCTTGTAAAGCGGAGGCATCGCCACATAAACATGCCCCTCGTAAATCAGCTCCGGCATAAACCGATAGAACAGCGTCAGCAGCAGGGTCGAGATATGGGCGCCATCCACATCCGCATCCGCCATGATCACAATCTTGTCATAGCGGAGTTTCGTGATGTCAAAATCATTGCCATACCCTTCCGAAAAACCGCAGCCGAATGCATTGATCATCGACTTAATCTCCGCATTGGCGAGCACCTTGTCAATGGAGGCTTTCTCCACATTCAGAATTTTGCCGCGGATCGGCATGATCGCCTGATACATGCGGTTTCTTGCCATTTTGGCACTGCCGCCTGCGGAATCTCCCTCGACAATAAAAATCTCACACTGCTTCGGATCCCGGCATTCGCAGTTGGCCAGCTTGCCGTTGGAATCAAAAGAATACTTCTGACGGCCCAGCAGATTGGTGCGGATCGTCGCCTCGGATTTGCGGATTTTGGCCGCTTTCTCAGCGCAGCCGATGACTGCCTTGAGGGTCTCGAGATTCCGGTCGAAATACCGCACCATCTCATCTCCGGTCACCTTGGCCACGACGCGGGCCGCATCCTGATTATCCAGTTTGGTCTTGGTCTGTCCCTCAAAACGGGGATCCGGATGCTTGATGGATACGACAGCAGTCATGCCGTTTCGCACATCCGTTCCGGTGAAATTGGCGTCCTTTCCCTTCAGTATGCCAAGATCCCGGGCGTACTGATTGATAATCTGTGTGAATTGTGTCTTGAATCCCGTGATGTGTGATCCGCCCTCCGCATTATAGATATCATTGCAGAATCCCAGGACCTCTTCATGAAATTCATTGACATACTGGAGAGCCACCTCTACCTCAATACCCTCGCTCTCCCCTTGAAAATAAATGACATCGGTCACCGGCTCATTCGATTTATTCAGGTCACGGATGAAACCGACAATGCCATCCGGCTCATGAAAGGTAATTTCTTCCTCCGTGCCGGGGCGCCTGTCCCTGTACAGGATCGTCAGATCCGGATTGAGATAGGCCGTCTCATGCAGATGGCTCTTGATCTCATCTTCCTTGAATCTGGTTTTCTCAAAAATCTCCTCATCCGGAAGGAAATTGATGGTGGTCCCGGTTCCTCGGGTTTTGCCGACGACTGGGAGCAGCCCATCCTTCAATTCCTGTACCGGAATGCCGCGCTCATAGCGGTCCTCGTAGACAAAGCCACCGTTTCTGACGGTCACGGTCATACGGGCAGATAACGCATTGACAACGGAGGAGCCGACGCCGTGAAGCCCGCCGCTGGTTTTATATGATTTGTTGTCAAATTTTCCACCGGCGTGCAGCGTCGTGAGCACCACGCGTTCCGCGCTGACGCCCTTCTCATGCATGCCCACCGGGATGCCGCGCCCATTGTCCTCCACGGTGCAGGAGCCGTCTGCCTCCAGTGTGACATGAATCGTATCGCAAAAGCCGGCGAGGTGCTCATCGACAGCATTATCCACGATCTCGTAGATCATATGGTTGAGCCCGCGTGTAGAGGTGCTGCCAATATACATGCCTGGACGCATGCGGACTGCCTCCAGTCCCTCCAGAACCTTAATGCTGCCGGCGTTATAAGTTGTATCTGTCTTCGATGTCAAGAATGTTCCTCCGCGATCCTCTCAAGTCACATACAGCCACCACTCCTACAGAAGAGCGGCGGCTGCATCAGGAAAAGAATTCTGCCTTACAGATTGTCATAATCAAGCTTCTTTGAACAGGCGACCGCCAGGGCTCCAGGTCCGATGTGGCAGCAGATGGAGAGAGAGAGGTTTGCCTCCTCTACCTTAAAATTCGGAAATGCTGCCTGCACCTCGTCCAGCCAGAGCTTTCCTTCGTCCGGAATATTGGCATGTACCGCATATAAGAAGCACGTCTCCGTCTGCGTACCGCCATACAGGGTTTCGATATCGTGCCGTATCGCATTCAGCATCGTATTCTTTCCCTGTGCGGCTGTGCGGGCCTTGGAGAACGCATCCAGCCGCTCCCCCTTGATCTGCAGGACCGGTTTGATCCGCAGCAGAGTGCCGATCGCAGCAGCTGCCGGAGTGATTCGTCCGCCCTTCTTCAGGTATTTCAGCGTGTCCACCATGATATAAATACTGCTGTCAAACTTCACCCGCTCCAGAATATCCTTGATTTCCTGCGCAGATTTCCCGCGCTTTGCGAGCTCCAGCGCATCTATGACCGAGGCCTTCTGTGTCACGGATATTCTCTGATTGTTGACGACCTCCACCCTTCCCTCATAATCGCTGGAAAGCATCATTGCGCTCTGACACGATCCGGAGAGCCCGGAGCTCATAGGAATATATACAATCTGCTCATATTCCTTCAGAACCTCATCCCAAAGCTTCAAAATCTCCGTGGGTGCAGGCTGGCTGGTCAGCACGGATTCGTCCGCTGCAAGCCGGCGGAAAAATTCATCCCTCGTGAGATTGATATCCTCATAGTAGGTAGTTCCATCGTCGCCGAACATAAACGGCATTGGCACAACAAAGCATCCGAGCGCTTTCGCGTCTTCCTGCGTGATACCGCTGTTACTGTCCGTCACTACTGCTACTCTTGCCATGTTCTATCCCCCGTTTTCAGAGACTGCCGGTTATATAAGCCCAGTAAATGCCGTATTCCGGCCTCTTTCGGCAAAATACATATGAAGTCATTATCATATCAGATAGAACGAAAGTCAACCGATTTTGACATTACGCTATCCAGCCGCTCCCGGATCCTCCGGTGATCCGGGGCAGAAAGCTCCGGATCCTTCTGCAGTATCCGTCCTGTCAGCTCCGCCGCCAGATGCAGCAGATCTGTATCCCGGTAAATATCCGCAAGAGCGAAGCCGGGTGTTCCACTCTGCCGCACACCGAACAGTTCCCCCGGCCCTCTCAGCTTCAAATCCTGCTCCGCAATATAAAATCCATCATCCGAATGTTCCAGAATCTCGAGCCGCTTTGGCTTCTCCCGTGACGCGCTGTCATACATAAAAATGCAATACGACTGATCTTCTCCCCGTCCAACCCTTCCTCTGAGCTGATGCAGCTGGGACAGGCCAAACCGCTCGGCATTCTCAATCATCATCACAGTCGCACGCGGCACGTTGATGCCCACCTCAATTACCGTGGTCGATACCAGAACATCTATCTCATGGTCTGCAAAGCGGTTCATAATCCGCTCTTTTTCGGCTGGTTTCATTCTGCCATGCAGAGATTCAATGACAATATCCTTCGGCAGTTTTTCCCGCAGTTCCAGCGTGCAGTCTGCGACATTTCTGATCGGTAGAATATCATTTTCTTCCACCGCCGGACAGATGACATACGCCTGGTGTCCTTCATGAATCTGTTTTACCAGAAACCGGTACACCTTTTCCCGCCATTCTTCCCCCAGAACGGTATTGCGGATTGGCTTTCGGTTCTTCGGCATATCCTTCAGCAGGGACACCTCCAGATCCCCATACAGGATGATGGCAAGTGTCCTCGGTATCGGTGTAGCGCTCATCACCAGAATCGGTACGCTGGTCCCCTTCCCGGCGAATGCCTCCCGCTGCCTCACTCCGAATCGGTGCTGCTCATCCGTGATCACCAGACCGAGATCGTGGAAATCAAGCTTTTCCTGAATCAACGCCTGCGTACCGATCACAACATTGGCAGAGCCATCCCGAACACTGTCATAGGCTGCTTTGCGGGCCTGCCCACGCACCGATCCTGTCAGGAGGACAGGTTTGAACGGCAGGTGATATTGTTCTGTCATGGCAGACAGATCCCGCATGTGCTGCTCGGCAAGGACTTCCGTCGGTGCCATCAGCGCCCCCTGCCTCGCATTCGTCACAGCAAGCAGCAGAGCGAGAAATGCCAGGATTGTTTTACCAGAACCGACATCTCCCTGCAGCAGCCGATTCATCACATGTGTGCTGCAAAGATCCGCCCTGATCTCCTCCCACGCGTGCCTCTGATCCGAAGTCAGCTCATATGGGAGCTGTTCAATCAGTCTCTCCGGTTCCGCTGTCGGGATCATCGGTTTCGGATTTGTTTCACCCCGGACAGCATCGCCGTTTGTTCGCACACCAAGCAGAAAGAAGAAAAATTCATCAAAGGAGAGCCGCCTGACCGCATTCTCTGCCTGCTGCATATTTTCCGGGAAATGAACTGACTGATATGCCTTATCCTCAGACACCAGTCCCTGTTCCTTCACAATCTGCTCCGGAAGATACTCCGTCCGGAAATCCGCACTTTCCTCCGCCCCGTGCTCTATATGATTCAGCACTTCCCGTATAATTCGGATGATAAGTTTGTTCTTTAATCCCTGCGTGAGCGGATATCTCGGGAGAAATGTCCCTGCGAGCTTCGTGTACTCTTCCGGTGCATAGAGACCCGGCTGTTCCATATAGCGGTTTCCGTTCTGGCTCTGCTGCAGTCTGCCTCTGACAATAAAGGTACTGCCCGTTTTTACTCTCTGTTTCAAATACGGTTGGTTAAACCATGTCAGACGCAGAAAACCGCTTCCATCCCCTGCCCGAAAGTACGTCACTGACTTTCCGGCAGAATGGAAGGTTGTCCCACTTCCGACGATGGTGATGCGGAGGGCAGTCACTTCTCCCGTCTCCGCTTCCGCCAGGCTGACCGGTTCCGGGAAGAAATCGTACCCTCTCGGAAAATATTGGACCAGATCTCCGACCGTATTCAGATTTTTCCTTGCAAGGAGCGACGCAGTCTTCGGTCCCACCCCTTTGACCTCTGAAAGCGGACTGTCCAATGTAAGCGTGCCGGTCACCTCAAATTCTCCTTCTGACTCCTTCAAACCCGTTCGCACATATGTTCGATTTCTATTTTATCACAGGAATCAGTGGAGACAAGGGTAAAAAGCAAGAAACGCGGCAAGCTCTTCATCTGCTTGTCCGCGACTGTTATCCCTTTATCAGAGCACAAACTTCAACAACGGGCGGCTGCTGTCAATTGACAGCAGCGATCTGATTTCAGACAATAATACAGCATCCGGGAAAAGAGAAGCAGCAGAAACGGTCCATGACATCTGTCTAAAGACCGCAAAATATGTCCTTTGACGAAAAATCGTTTTATACAATTATGGAAAAGCTTCGGTGCGAAAGAATGCAGCACGAAAGGTGAATTGATCATAGCACTGATCACAGTGCATTTCTACATATTTGCATCAATTTACTGATTAGTTTCGCATTTTCGCAGAATTAGCCGAATATCCGCATAGATTTTTAGGCAATGACAATAGCATAGCCGTTTTCCTGGAACATCAGGCCTGTTTCCATCCGGGCAACAAGCTGTAGTGCGTGAGAGGAGAACCGCTATGAGTCAGAAAAGAACAATCACCGTCAGCGATGTCTGCCAGAAGTGGCTGGAGGAAGTGCGCAGCTCCGTACGGAGTTCGTCTATCCTGCAGTATGATCTTGTTGTACAAAATTACATTCTTCCAGGGGTTGGAAATATTCCGGCGGTAAACCTCACAAGCGATGATCTGCGGGCATTTCTCGACCATTTGCTGCGGGATCCATCCTATCATGGAAAGCCTTTATCTCCATCTACCGTTTCCCAGATCCGCACAATTCTTAAAATGATTTTGACATTTGGAGAGGATCAGAACCTTATGCCGCAGATCAGACTGCGTTACCGCATCCCATCAAGCTCCGGCAGAATGGGGCGCTGCCTTCCGCCGGAGGATGCCCGGCAGATTGAACGGGCGCTCTCCGGCTGTCAGGATCCGCGCTTGTATGGCATTTTGCTCTGTCTTGACATGGGACTTCGGCTCGGTGAGCTATGTGCGCTGCGCTGGGAGGACTTCGACTTTGATAATCATCTCCTGAACGTGCGCCATACTGTCAAGCGGGAAGAAGTCATCGCACCGGATGGCGCAATTCGCAGCCGGTGGGTAATCGGACTTCCGAAATCCAGTTCTTCCAACCGGCAGATTCCAATTCCTGCGCATATGGAAAAGGATCTTCGGGGCATGCGCGGTCTGGCAGCGGACAGCTCCTGCTTCTTTTTAAACGGCAGATCCGATCGGTTTGTTCAGCCGCGAAGTTACCAGAGAACGTTCCGGGAATTTCTGGACAGAGAAGAGATTTCTCCAATTAATATTCATTCCCTGCGGCACAGTTTCGCCACAAGATGTATTCATGCCACAGATGCGCGGACGGTGAGCGAGCTGCTCGGCCATGCGGATCCAACCGTAACAATGCGGCTTTATGTGCATACCACGATGGATACAAAGAGAAAGGCAATGGACGAGATGGAGCGGAATCGTATTCATGACGCATAAGGACATATTTTGCGTACACATTTCTAACCGCACCGGCGGAATTCTGCTTTTCCCGATACGGTCATTTCCATCCGTATCGTAGATCTTCCCGTTTTCTGCGGCTATATCATGCACAATACATTCATTATATTGATCCGGATGGATCAGGAGGGAGGAACCATCATGACCCAAACAGCTTACTGCAGCGATTTTCCTTACCGCAGCCGCACCGGACAGATTGGCCCGGAGGCGGCGATGGAGATGCTTCGGAAGGAACTGGAGCAGGAACACTTCGGAACCATGCGCCCTCTTGACAGTATTCTGAACGATCTGATGGAGGTATGCGCAGCATGGGAAAAATAGTTTATCTCACCGGCAGTGCCGAAAATTCGCTCTATGATCTGCTGCTTCTGTCCCATCAAACCGGAAAAGACCAGCAGAATGAGTTATTTCGAAAAGCATCCAGCATTCTGTACGACAGCGCTGCGCTTCTGAAAGACGCAAAGCCGCTGCCCATGCCATCTCTGGCGGAGCAGGTCTGGGTGACCACAATCGGACCGGTGGAAATCTTCTTCCACGAAGTTCCCCGCTATCACAGGATCAACATTCTTCGGATCAACTACCCGGATGCGGAGTTGTGAATCCGAATGACAGGAACTTTCTATGCGTCATTATGTTCTTGCGCTTTCTCTGTAAGGTCCTGGAAACGAGGACATATTCTGTATAGATAAAAGCACCCGGATACAACATTTTGTATCCGGGTGCTCTTCTTCACCTTCGCTGCCAGACTAGCAGCAGCTATATCCGGGATATTTCCATTGCACTATGCGGTGCACCAACGATCACTCCTCCGCAGAGAGAATGTAATAGTAGATCGGCTGATTTCCGGACTGGAGCTCTACATCGCACGCAGGGAAGTTCTGCCTGACCATATTCTCAAACTTTCCTGCGTCATCCTCCGAGATATCCGCCCCGTAGTAAATGCTGATGAGAGAAGTGCTGTCATTCACCATCTTTCGAAGCGTCTCGAGCGTTGTCTCGTCCCGGTCCCGGCCAACCGCAAGAATACCATTGTCTCCGATGCCCATGATATCGCCCTCATGGATCGTTACATTATCCAGTGTTGTATCCCTGACCGCATAGGTAACTTCCGCACTGGCCACCTTCCCGATCTCCTGCATCATATTCTCGCGGTTTGCATCGACCCCGACTTCCGGCATATAGTTGATCACCGCCGCAATTCCCTGTGGAACCGTCTTGGTCGGGATGACAATGACCTTCTTATCCTCTGCCATGGCCGCCGCCTGATTGGCTGCCATGATGATGTTCTTGTTATTCGGAAGAACAAATACCGTGTCAGCATTGACAGAATTGACCGCCTTCAACACATCCTCCGTGGAAGGGTTCATGGTCTGGCCGCCGGAAATAATATAATCGACACCGAGTCCGCGGAAAATTTCCTCCAGCCCGCTTCCAGCGCACACAGCGATAAACGCCACTTCTTTTCTCTGCTTCGGATCAGGCTCCGCCTGCACAGAAGCCGCTCCATCTGAGGAGTCTGCCTTTGTTTCCTCTGCTGTGACCGGTCCCTCTTTCTCGCCAATCCGCATATTGGCAATCTGAATGTTCTTCAGCTCGCCATACATCAGGGCCTTCTCCACCGCGAGGCCTGGATCGTTTGTATTGACATGGACACGGACAGAATCCTCGCTGCTGATACAGAGAATCGAGTCGCCAATAGAACCCAGAAATGCCTTGAAATCCTTCTCTGTCTTGGGATTCCAGAGCTTCATGGTCTTATCCTGCAGGATCACAAAATCAGTGCTGTAGCCATATTTCAGCTCTTTCCTGATCTCTGTATCCTGATCCCTTTCAGGCGCCTTCTCTTCCTCTTCCGCCGGCTCTTCTTCCTCCAGCACCATAGCCGGGTCTACCTGCCTACCGCGCAGCCCCTCCTGCGCGCCCTTCAGGACCTGCATCAGTCCCTGTCCGCCGGAATCTACAACACCCGCCTGCTTTAACACCGGGAGAAGCTCCGGGGTGGAGGCCAGTACCTCATCTCCATATTTGATCACTTCGTCAAGAAAATGATCCAGATCCGTCTCTCCGCCGTCAGCCAGCTCGCGGCCCTTCTGCGCCAGTCCCTTGGCAACGGTGAGAATCGTTCCCTCTTTCGGCTTCATCACAGCCTTGTACGCCGTCTCCACGCCCTTGTCCATCGCGTCAGCAATGATCGGGATGTCCGGGTTGGAATATTCCCGAATACCTTTGCAGAAACCGCGCAGCAGCTGTGACAGAATCACACCGGAATTTCCTCTCGCTCCGCGCAGCGATCCGGAAGAAATAGCCTTACAGATCGTCATCATGTCAAACGAATCTCCAAGGCCGGCGACTTCACGGACAGCAGAGGTGATGGTCATCGTCATATTCGTCCCGGTATCTCCATCCGGTACCGGAAACACATTCAGCTCATTGATCCATTCCTTGTTGGATTTCAGATTATATGCTCCGGCTAAGAACATCGCAGAAAGCATCTTAGCGTCAATCGAATTGGTGCTCAATCTCATTTCCTCCTGAAATTCTAGATTTATCCTTAATCGATGACTTTGACGCCTTCGACATAAATATTGATCTTGTCAATTTCCAGTCCGGTAAACTCCTCTACCCGATAACGGACATTACTGATCAGATTCTCAGCAACCGTAGGAATATTGACACCATAAGAGACGATGACATGAAAATCAATATCCAGTTTATTGTTCGGAGTGAGCGTCACCGCGATGCCTTTGGTCATGGAATCCCGTTTCAGCAGATTCACAAGTCCACCCTTCATCACAGCTGCCATTCCCACTATTCCAAAGCATTCCGTAGCAACCGTCCCGGCATACTGGGCAATTACTTCGTTATCAATGGATATGCTTCCCATATGGGTATTCATGGAAGATGACTTCATAGATAACCTCCTGCTGCATGGTCAATTTCAAGATATTCTCAGAACGGCAGAACCATCCACTTTCTCTTCTCTGATCCGATTCTCAGAAAAATTATACGCGCTTTCAGCACAAAAAGAAATGGCGGACCGAAGAATCCTCGATCCGCCATACAGGTACGATGCAACAGTGATTCAGGCACGTTCGACTTTACCGGAACGCAGGCATGCAGTGCATACATGCATTTTTCTGGTGCCGCCGTCGACCTTCACGGAAACAGTCTTGACATTGGAATTCCAGATACGGTTTGATCTTCTATGTGAATGGCTGACGTTGTTGCCAAAGTGAGCGCCTTTTCCACAGATATCGCACTTAGCCATTTTAACACCTCCTGACATCAGAGATTATTTCGAACACAACAGTCATACTATAACAAAGTCAAAATCACTTTGCAAGGAAAATTTCAGACAAGTGGACTAAGCTGCCTCCCCTCTTCACGGCCGCTCCGAATCCTGTTCCGCCTGTTTCTTCTCTTCTTTTTTCCTGTGAGGAAAGGCGTATTCCACAGCCTCTTCCCCATCCATCATATCTGGCTTTCTGGAAGTAAAACGGTCCACAATGTCCGGGACCATATCAACAAGTTTTGTCACTGCATCCTGGTTCTTGATGTTGACAACCTTTACCGTTCCTCCGCGGATAATCAATACTGCACTGGGAGAAAGCTTCGCTGCAAATCCGCCGCTTCCACTGTCCTTACGGTCTGCATTATTGGCTCCTGCCGCACATCCGATGGTCACATCTGAAAGCGGAATAATCGTGGTATCGCCAACGATAACCGGTTCCCCCACGACAGTTTTGGAAGAGATCGTTGTACCCGCTCCGTCGAGCAGAGACTGCATCACCCTTTGAAAGTTATTTACATGATCAGCCATGCTTTTTTATCTCCTTCAGTCTTCGCAAGGTCACCCGCACACTTTTGTCAGCCAGCAGAGAGACAGCCGCTGCCACAATGGAGATCAGACAGATTCTGCCCTTTGCCTCCCCGTGCAGATCCATCTGATATGCCATAAACTCAGGCCGAATCTGTACGCAGTTTCCTGTGATCGGATACATCATGCCAAGTACTGCGAGCAAAATACCGGCCCGCTCCGGATCGCCCAGCCCAGCGATGCCGGTGATATAGAAATGTCTGGGCATAAGCCGTCTGAGAATTTTTGCCACATGATGCGCTGTTTTGTGAACAGCTCTCTCCGTATTTTCACTTCGTAGAATTCTGACAAAACGCCGCACTTTGTATGAGGCTTTTTTGATTTTAGCACAGATAAATTTCAGGCTCAATCGATTCGCGCCACCTGCCCGTTTTCCATCCGTTTCAGAGAAGCCTTCCGGTTCTTTCGCGTTTGTTTTCCGTGTTCCTGCTCCTGAGCCGGTCTGTAGCTCCGTTTTTCCCAAATGATCTGTATCTGCAGCGGCAGACTGCTTTCCACCGTTCATTGTATCCTCTCCTGCCGGAGATGGAGCCTTTCCTTTCCTTTTTTTTCTGACATTCGCCTTTCGGGACGCACTGTCCCTGTTCCCCGGAAAGACGCGGAAACCAAGCACATAGACTTGAAACTCTGGTTTATCCGGCCAGGAAATGCCTCCCCGGACGAAAGAAAACAGCCAGGAAAAATGAAAGGACGCAGCCGTATTCTCCCTCGACAGTGCCTGCTCCATCTCCGGTTCCTCATGTGGTGAGGGATCATCAACGTGTCCCTCCGCCCGGTAGCAGACGGGCACAAACAGAAGAAGCAGAAGAAATGCCAGAATTAGAAACAATGCACAGAGTAAAATTTTGCCAATCACGCCAAGTATGGTCAGCACGATCATCCCTGTACCTCCGTGCCGCGTCCGTTTTTCAGTATGCCATGGGGAAACAAATAGGACCGGACATCTGGACTTCCAGTCGCATCGACCGCCTCCTGCACAATTTGCCGCAGGAGCTCAAGAGCCTCCGTTTTTCCGGAAGCAATGCCCAGAATCATAGGAGGGTGATTCCGGTACCAGGGTTGTTTCAGAAACGCACTATGCATCAGTTCCGGCATGCATCCCTGTTCCGGCATGGTAAGCACATATACCGAAAGCTGTCCGGCATAATGCCGCAGCCTCCATTTTACAAGCTCCGGATATTTGATCGACTCCCCGACATACAGTTTGCGATAAAAATGCATATCTCACCTGATCTCTCTTCCTGCACCCCGCGCGGAATCATTGCTGCCGGATAATTCCCAGGTTCATTGGCCTGACGCCAGCAGGGCTGGTATCCGTACAAGACCGGCACAGCGCGATACAATTATTATATCGGTCAGTCCTGTCACATGGCAAAATATGCATCAAAAACTTCTTTCGCCACCGGAACCGCTGCATCTCCGCCGCTGCCAGCCCCCTCGACGATGACAGTCACGGTTATTTTCGGATCGTCGACCGGCGCCATGCCGGTAAACCAGGCGTGTGACTTGCTTTCGTCATTGGCATCATATTCAGCGGATCCGGTTTTTCCTGCTGCCTCGTATGAAGCGTCCGCCAGCTTTGATGCCGTACCTTCCGTGACAACAGCCCTCATCATTTTACGAATCTCTGCCGCACTCTGACTGTCTATCATCTGACCAACCTGTTCCGCCTTCTGCTGCTTCAGCGAAGTGCCGGACGCCGTTTTCACGGAAGAAACAAGCCTCGGCTTCATCAAAGTCCCATTGTCCGCCACTGCGTTGGTGATCATATTCATATGAAGAGGGCTCATGGCTGTTTCCCCCTGTCCGATGGAAAGCTGCATTACCTCCTTCGTGGATGTGGTGCTGTCAAGACTGACATGACTTTTTACATACGGCAGGTCATAAGGAAGTTCCTCATCAAACATCAGTGTTTTCATCGTTGCGCTCCAGCTGGAGCGGTCCAGCGACAGTCCGAGATTGGCAAACGAACAATTACAGGAATTGGCAAACGACTGCAGCAGATTTTCCTGTCCGTGCACCTCGTAATGAAAACAGTGAATTTTCTCCATATCTACGATAAAATCACCGGTGCATGTATAGGAATAATTCTGCCAATCGTCTGGATGTTCCTTCAGGTACTCGATCGTATCGATAATTTTGAAGGTAGATCCGGGTGGATAATACCCCTGTGTCACACGATTCAGAAGCCTTCCAACGGTAGGATCCTCTGCAAGATACCGCTGCCAGTTTTCCTCCACTGTTTCCGGATCAAAATCCGGTTTGGAAACCATTGCCAGAATGGCGCCGGTTTTCGGATCTGAGACGATCACCGCTCCCTTATGGCTTCCCAGCGCGTCAGACGCCGCCTTCTGCAATCTTGTGTCCAGTGTGGAGTATACAGCATTGCCCTGATAGAGCTCCCCCTTTGAATCTGCCTCTGCCTTTTCCTGCAGAGACAGATCCGAATTGACAAGATCATAATTGTAGGCCAGCTCAATGCCGCTTCCACCCTCTACAGCGTATCCGACCGACTGGGCAAAGAGATTCCCATAGGGATACTGGCGCACCTGCTTTCCAGTAGATTCATCCTGGATGGACTGTGCCAGCACCTGTCCATCCGAGGAAAAAATTTTCCCGCGGATATTTTTCGCGAGCATCTTTTCTTCTCTGCTGTTGTAGGAATTATCGAACAATTCCCGCTTATACCGGAAAGAATACGTGCAAAGGAAAATTCCCATCGCGAGAAAGAGAAGGATGAAGAACCACTGAACAAAGACAATATCTCTCCGCATCCTCCGCTTTTCCCGTCTTTTCCTGCCGCTCTGTTCTGCCAGCCTGTCATTCCTCATCATTGCGATCCTGTCTGTCCTCTGCCCCGCTTTCCGTCCGGTCGTCGCCCCCAACAACCGAGTAGTCGCGCAGATCAATATCCGAAAGATCCTCTGTCATGCCATCGTCGAGATAATCGCCTTCCGAAGGAGACGCATGCTGGTGAACGATGGGAATATTGCCCCTGTCCGGACGACTGAATTCCTGCCGCGGCAGGGCCGGCCGCCGCAGAGCCTGCGGCATAGGTAATTCCCGATATCTGGCCGCCCGCTGGCCCGTATCCGCATGAGTTCTCCTCCGCTGCCTCTGTTCCGCCTCATACCGCCTCGCATAACCTGCTAAACGATCCTGCTGCATGATGAAGATAGCCTCCACCATGGAAAACATGAGAATCGTCGAGAGAACGGAACTTCCACCGTAGCTGACCAGCGGCAGCGTCACGCCTGTCAGAGGAATGAAACGAACCTCCCCGCCGATCGTCAGAAATGACTGAAAAATATAAGTCACCGCAAATCCAAAGCTCATGAACCGATAAAAACGATCTGCAAAATTCAGGGCGCTCCAGAGCATATTCAGAAAAATAACAAGACACAGAGCAAGAAGACACATGCCGAAAAGAAGCCCCATCTCCTCACAGATGGCTGCGAAAATAAAATCGGATTCCACAAAGGGAATATCTGTCGGCGTGCCCTGCGTTAGTCCAGCACCAAACAGACCTCCGCCTGAAATTGCAAACAGAGACTGTGTCAGCTGATATCCCATTCCGTCGATGACGCTCCAGGGATTCAGCCAGGCCGTCACACGGACCTGAACATGGCTGAATAGTTTCACACAGACCAGGGCGCCGACGGCACCCAGCCCGATTCCGGCTGCAAAATAACGATATTTTCCCGACGCAAGCAGAGTCATGAACAAAAAGACCACATAATAAATCAGTCCGCTGCCCAGGTCCCTCGACAAAATCAGGATTCCTACATGAATCATCGCAAAGAAACCGGCTGCAAGAATCTGATGAGTGTCTGCAGCATAATAATAGGCGCTTGCCAGAAAGAGTACATAAAGAATTTTGACAAATTCCGATGGCTGCATGGTCACACCGGCAATGGTAAAAGACAGATTGGAACCGTTCACCGCCCGTCCGACGATCAATACAACAGCAAGGGCGAGAATTCCTGTCAGGGCATAGACATAAACCAGGTTTCTGGCATATCGGAACTTCTTCATAAAGGCCGGGACCGCGATGGTGACGACCAGTCCGATCGCAGCGATGACAAATTGTTTTACAGCCTTATCGAACGAGAGCCTGGTGATGATGATCAGACCGATGGAGAGCATCATACAGACATGCGTATAAAGAATCCGGTTGCAATTCGGATAAAATGTCCGGTACAGAAAGATAGCCACCGCCATCACTACAGCCTGGAACAGCCAGAAAAACAGGAGCCGTGCTTCCTTCTGAGCCGCATAAATGGTGAGATAGGCGAGCGCCTGATTCAGGAACAGGATCCCGATCAACAGGCGGTCCGCCAGATCGTTCTCCCTGCGATGTCCTATCGTACGAATCTGCAGAAAGGCTATCGCTGTATATATCATCATATTGATCGCAATCGGATACCTGGTCAGCGCCAGAATATAGGTACGCATCAGACAGCGCCTTTCCTGAAATGTCCAGTGGTATACGTCAAACTCTCCGGGAAGTCTCCGGCTCGTCTACCATCCCTTTGATTTTGGTAGAACGACACAATCTTTTCTGTTTCTGCGGGTGTCTCTGTCGTAAAAGACAGAACCCACCTGCTGCCCCTCAGAATCGGTTCCTCAGTAAAACGATGCAGAGACAGCGGAACACTGTTATAAATGACATTTTGGCACAAACTGCAGATCGTTCGGACCGGAAATTTCTGATTTCTGCGGTCATACAGAGCAAAAAAGCCGTCCTCTTTTCCCACGCAGCAGTTTTCCGTCTTCCGGACACAGCCGGCACTGATCATCATCGGTATTCGGCCATACACGTAGCAGGCAGACTGTGCAAGACAGTCTTTGAATTCAGTGATAAGCTCCTTCCCACTCTGTTCCACTGAAAGTACATGGAGCTGTACACCTGCTGCCGCCCTCATTGCCTGCCGGTTCCAGCAGTAAAGGCTGTGATCCGCAATCAGCGGCAGATGGCAACCGTTCCGCTCCAGATATGCAAGTCCCTCCAGATTTCTGACCACAGCGCCGCAATACCTTCCTTCCTGCAGTGCCGTGAGCGCTTCCTCCATCCAGGCTGCATTCCGGGCGCGGATGGCATATGGCAGTGCAAGAAAAGCTCCTCTATCCCGTAAGGCAAACTGCATGCTGTCGTCCACCAGAAGAATATTTCCTGCATTGCTGGCTGCGCGCCCCTGCGCAGCAGTCGCCGCAAACACCACAATGGGAGAATCCGGCAGGGATGCTTCTATTGATTTTACTGAAGAATTCCGGACCTCTGATGCTTCATCCGCACCGGAGCCGCCGGCTGGACCATTTATTGCCATGTGCTCCGCGGCCTGCCTGGCACGCGACATGATTCTGTCCTGCAGCGCCCGGAACTCCCTTCTGTGCTCTCTGCGGCAAGAAGACAGAAGCTGTTCCTCCAATTCAGAGAGCGCAGCCCGGCGAAGCGCGTTCAGGCTGCTGACCGGAAGAAATACCATCCCGGATATCTTCTGATTGACCCCCTCGACTGCGAACACGGTGTTCCCGCTTTTCCGGAGGCAATGCTCAATCTGTTCTTCCGTCAGAGGGCGATTTGCTGCGCTCTGAACTGTTTCGCCCCGTACCGTGACACGGACAGGTGCGCTCTGCGTTTCCGCACTCCCGTGCGCTTCAGGGATCCTGCCCTCCGCCAGCAGTTCAGCAGGCTGCCCTGTCTTCATCAGAATGGTGAAATGAACCCCCGCCTTATTTTTTATCGGGTGAACATATTTTTCCCTCACTGCTGCCGCTCTGGACTCGTCCGTCCCGCGGTACCCCGGCTGGGAGATCGTGATGAGTTTTCTTCCGTTGTACTCATGATAATAACCATTCGACAGTTCGGTGCGCAGATAGAGCTGTTTCAGATTTTCCAAATCCTCAGGATCGACATGCCATTCATTTTCCCGATGTTCTTTCTGCAGGGCATCGTACCGGTCCAGATATTTGCGGTACACGTGCGTCACGCCGGCGGCATACTCAGGCTTTTTCATGCGCCCTTCGATCTTGAAGGAATCGATGCCGGCATCCACCAGCTCCGGAAGAAGCGTCAGCGTACACATATCCCGCATGGAAAGCGGATAGCAGGGGCTGTGTGCGGCGTCTGTTCCTTCCGGTCTTCCGTCTTTTCCCAGCACAGTATAGGGAAGCCGGCAGGTCTGGGCACAGCGTCCGCGATTGCCGCTTCTTCCGCCCAGAAAACTGGAAAAGAGACATTTTCCCGAGTAACAGTAGCACATCGCGCCGTGAATGAAGGTCTCAAGCTCGACCGGCACCTGATCCCGCAGATGCCGGATCTCAGCCAGATTCAGCTCTCTTGCCGGGACAACCCGCGTCACCCCCATCTCCGCCAGATACCGCACTGCATCCGGCGTCGTAACAGAAAGCTGCGTGCTCGCATGCAGCGCAAGTTCCGGCAATTCCTGATGAACAAAACGAAGAACACCGAGGTCCTGCACAATGATTCCATCCAGACCTTCCTCCGCGAGCGGGTATAAAAAAGAAGGAATCTGAGCCAGTTCTTCCCCCCGCATGAGCGTATTGACCGTCAGATGGACTTTTACGCCGCACAGATGGGCGGTCCGGATCACCTCACGGAGCTCCTCATCACTGAAATTTTCTGCATAGGCGCGCGCGCCGAACCGGCGCCCTGCCAGATAAACCGCATCAGCTCCTGCATTGACAGCGCCCTCGAATGCCTCCATGGTCCCGGCCGGTGCCAGTAACTCCACATGCTTCATACGCTTGATTTCATTCCGGCTTCCAGGCGGATGATCTTCCTCTCATTCTCTTCATTCACCGCCTCCAGCTTTTTTAGATTCTTTTCTGTGTTCTCCAGCTTCATCTGCGTCGTGACAAGCTCATGCTTCAAATCATAAAGATCCTTCTCCCGATCCTGCACGTCCGCACTCATCGCCTCTGCCTGTTTCCTGGCCTTGAAATAGTCGTCCGCCAGATTAATTTCCAGCAGAAGCGTCTGAAGATCCCTGGACAGATGGGAATATCCTTCTTCGCGGGACAGATCTTCGATCTTTCCATTGAGATAGGAGGCGATTTTCTGGATGTACTCCTCACTCTCATACCCGCTCAGCGTATAAACCTTGCCGCCAATCACAACCTTTGTGTCTGTTTTAGCCATATTTATACCCCCGTGCCGCGTCCGCAGGAGCCTCGAATCCCATATGCCGGTATGCTGCTTCGGTGACAACACGTCCTCTCGGCGTGCGGTTGATGAATCCGTTTTGAAGAAGATATGGTTCGACAACATCCTCAATCGTCCCGGCATCCTCTCCGATTGCTGCTGCCAGGGTATCCAGCCCGACCGGGCCTCCTCCGAACTTTTCAATCATAGTCCGCAGAATCCGCTGATCATTCCGGTCGAGTCCGCAGCGGTCCACTTCCATCAGATCGAGTGCTGTTCTGGCAACCCCGAGTGTGATCACACCGTCGCTTCTCACCTGTGCAAAATCCCGGACACGCTTGAGGATCCGATTGGCCAGCCTTGGTGTGCCCCGGCTCCGTCTCGCCATCTCCTCCGCCGCATCCCGGTCGATCCTGACATGCAGCACCTCCGCGGAATGAAGAATAATGGTCTGCAGCTGCGGAACGGTATAAAACTCCAGACGATGAATGATCCCAAAGCGGTCCCTGAGCGGGGCAGACAGAAGTCCGGCCCTCGTGGTCGCGCCAACCAGGGTAAACGGCGGAAGCTCCAGCCGGATTGATTTTGCCGTGGATCCCTTTCCGATCATGATATCGATGGCATAGTCCTCCATGGCCGGGTACAGAACTTCCTCCACCTGCTTGTTCAGCCGGTGAATCTCGTCCACAAACAGGACATCTCCCTCGGAAAGACCATTCAGAATGGACGCCATATCGCCCGGCTTCTCAATGGCCGGACCGCTGGTAATCCGCAGATTAACCCCCATTTCGTTGGCGATGATACCCGACAGCGTCGTCTTTCCAAGCCCCGGCGGTCCATAGAACAGAACATGATCGAGCGGCTCCCCTCTCTGCCTGGCCGCCTCGATGGATATCCGGAGACTTTCCCGGATCCTGTCCTGCCCGATATAATCCTCCAGTTTCTTCGGCCGGAGCGAGCCTTCTATCTTCTCATCTTCCTCCGTGAAACTGGTTTCAATCAATCTTCGCTCCATACCTTCCGCACTGTTTCCCCCGGTTTCCGTAAACCGTAAACGAACCCGGAATCTCCTTCCCGTCCGCGGCCATCTGACACCGCGGCAAAAGTAATTTCTTCTCTGAGCAGACAGCAGCAAAACTGCCTCTGCTTCGATTGATTCTGCTCCGCCGCAGCCGGAATTTAGTGAATATATTTCAGCGCCGTCCTCAGCAGGGATTCCGTTCCGGATACCCCCTCCTCCACTGCCCTTCTGACAGCCCGGACTGCTTCCGCCCTGGTGTAGCCAAGTGTCGCGAGCGCCTCCACCGCATCCGCCATTTCCCCGGAAACAGCTTCTTCCTGCCCTTCCGGAGAAGTGTCGGCGGCAGAGGCATCCGGGATCGGCATGTCGATTTTATCCTTCAGTTCCAGGACAAGGCGCTCCGCTGTCTTTCTTCCGATGCCCGGCGCTCTGGAAATGGCCTTTACATCACCGGAAGCAAGCGCAAACCGCAGATCATCGGCGCTCAGTGCGGAGAGAAGGGACAACCCTGCCTTTGGTCCCACGCCGCTGACTGTGATGAGCTGCCGGAAAAGATTCAGATCATCTCTGGAGAGAAACCCGAACAAAGAGAGCTCATCCTCCCTGACCTGCGTGTAGGTATATATTGTCACTGTCTCGCCCCGGTGTCCGGAAAGCCTCGAGGCCGTATCGGAGGAGATCTGGATCAGGTAGCCGACGCCGCCGACATCCAGTTCGACCGTGGCACCGGTCAGATAATCAACCGTTCCCTTGAAAAATGCATACATATCAATTCACTTCGTCTGGTCGTTGATATAGTTGATGAGACCGCCGTCGTCAATGATTTTCTGCATGAACGGAGGGAACGCCTGTCCCTGATATTCCCGGCCGGTTGTCTCGTCTGTGATGACGCCTGTGTCAAAATTCACACGGACTCTGTCCCCTTCCCGGATCTCCTCCGATGCTTCAGGGCATTCGATGATCGGGAGTCCGATGTTAATCGCATTCCGGTAGAATATCCGTGCAAATGTTGCCGCAATCACACAGGAAATGCCGGATGCCTTGATTGCAATCGGCGCGTGCTCGCGGGAGGAGCCACAGCCAAAATTTTTCCCGGCCACGATGATATCTCCCTGCTTCACCCTTGATACAAATGTCTTATCCAGATCTTCCATGCAGTGAGCAGCCAGCTCCGCCGGATCGCTGGCTGCAAGATACCGTGCCGGAATGATGACATCAGTATCGACATTATCCTCATAACGAATGACTGTTCCTTCTGCCTGCTCCATACTTATTCCTCTTCCAGTTTGAAAACCATGCATGTCTCCGGAGACAGTCCGGACATCTGTGTACAGACCTCCGGTCTGATTCAGAACCGCGACGGATCCCCGATATCTGTATATTCTGTCGGATCCGCAATCTTCCCAGCCACCGCAGACGCCGCGGCAGTCGCCGGACTTGCCAGATAAATTTCTGACGTCACATCGCCCATACGGCCGACAAAATTCCGGTTTGTGGTCGAGACGCAGCGCTCTCCGGCCGCCAGAATACCCATATATCCGCCGAGGCATGGGCCGCAGGTCGGTGTGCTGACCACTGCACCAGCCTCGAGGAAAACCTTCAGCAGTCCTTCCTCCATGGCTTCCATCGTGATGGCCTGCGTGGCGGGAATGACAATACAGCGAATACCATCCGCCACATGACGGCCGCGCAGAATGGAGGCCGCCGTCCGCAGATCGCTGATTCTTCCGTTGGTGCAGGAGCCGATCACCACCTGATCAATCGGGATATCCGGAATCTCGTCAAAGGTTCTTGTATTTTCAGGAAGATGAGGAAATGCGACCGTTGGTGTGATCTGTGACAGATCGATGTCCAGTGTCTTCGTATAAACCGCATCAGGATCTGCCTCATACGCTGTGCCGGATTTTGCGCCATGCTCTTTTTCATAGGCCAGCGTCTTTTCATCGACCGGAAAAATTCCGTTCTTCCCGCCGGCCTCTATCGCCATATTGGCGATGGTAAAGCGATCATCCATCGACAGGCTGGCGACACCTGGTCCTGTAAATTCCATGGATTGATAGAGCGCCCCATCGACGCCAATTTTTCCGATGATGGAAAGGATGACATCCTTGCCGCTGACAAACGGCCTGAGATGCCCGGTCAGGTGAATCTGAATCGCAGACGGCACCTTGAACCATGCTTTTCCGGTGGCCATACCCGCAGCCATGTCTGTGGAGCCGACGCCGGTGGAAAACGCGCCGAGCGCACCATATGTGCAGGTGTGGGAATCCGCGCCGATCACGACACCGCCGGGAGAAATCAGGCCCTGTTCCGGAAGGAGCGCATGTTCAATTCCCATCTCTCCCACCTCGTAATAATGCGTGATTTCATTGCATCTTGCAAACTCCCGGACACATTTGCAGTTTTCCGCGGACTTGATATCCTTTGCAGGGACAAAATGATCCGGAACAAGGGCAATCTTGTCCTTATCAAACACGCCCTTCCGTTCGAACCGGTTCATCTCCCGGATCGCAACCGGAGCAGTGATATCATTTCCGAGAACCAGATCAAGATCCGCCTCGATCAGCTGTCCGGCCTGCACGCTCGCAAGTCCAGCGTGCGCCGCCAGGATTTTCTGTGTCATTGTCATTCCCATGGCATATTCCTCCAACCTGCACCGGGAACGGGCCGCCAACCAGCTCTCCCGGCATCGTTCCATTGTAGCAAAAAGAACGCCGGGATGCCATTCCATCCTGGCGTTCTTGCAAAGTTCTGACAGGCCCGGATCAGTTGTTGATCAGCTTGTCCTCCTCCTTGTTCCAGCTGTAAAGCTTGCGGATTTCCGCGCCGACCTTTTCGGACGGATGCTCAGCGTGAAGCTTTCTCATCGCCTGGAAGTGAACCTGTCCGCCTGCGGAGCTCATCTCCAGCAGGAAGTCTTTCGCGAACGTGCCGTCCTGAATGTCGGACAGAATCTTCTTCATCGCCTTTCTGGTCTCATCGGTTACGATCTTCGGGCCGGTGATATAGTCGCCATATTCCGCCGTATTGGAGATGGAATACCGCATTCCTGCAAATCCGCTCTGATAAATCAGATCGACAATCAGCTTCATCTCATGAATGCATTCAAAATACGCATTTCTCGGATCATACCCGGCTTCCACGAGAGTATCAAATCCCGCCTGCATCAGGGCGCAGACACCACCGCACAGCACGGCCTGCTCACCAAACAGATCCGTTTCCGTCTCGGTACGGAATGTGGTCTCCAGCAGTCCGGCTCTTGCGCCGCCCATCGCTGCGCCATAGGCAAGTGCCAGCTCCAGGGCATGACCGGTTGCATCCTGCTGCACTGCGACCAGCATCGGGGTTCCCTTTCCTGCCTGATACTCTGAACGAACAGTATGACCCGGAGCCTTCGGCGCGATCATCGTGACGTCAATATCGGCTGCCGGCTTGATCAAGCCGAAGTGAATGTTAAAGCCGTGCGCGAACATCAGCATGGCGCCGCTCTTGAGATTCGGCTCAATATCTGTCTTGTAGCAGGCAGCCTGCTTTTCATCCGGAATCAGAACCATGACGACATCCGCTTCCTTCACTGCTTCCGGCACCGTCTTGACGGTCAGGCCCTGTGCCTCTGCCTTGGCAATGGACTTGGAGCCGGGATACAGGCCGACCACAACATCCATGCCGGAATCCTTCAGATTCAGCGCATGTGCATGGCCCTGGCTGCCATATCCGATGATAGCGATCTTCTTGCCCTCCAGCAGAGACATGTTGCAGTCTTCCTGGTAGTAGATTCTTGCTTGTTCTGACATTTTCATTTCCTCCTGTCTGCCTGTTAGTCTGTTCCTCTATTGATCATTATCGTACCGCGCGCCTCAGGGGCGGATGGTACTGGCAATGAAGCGAATTTCAATACCGGTCAGCGTCATCCAGATAAACCACACTGTCAATTCCCCGGGCAAGACCGGCGATCCCGGTGCGTGCCAGTTCCAGAATCTCATAGCCGTCGAGCAGCTTCAAAAATGCATCGATTTTCCCCTGATTGCCGGTGATCTCGATCATGAGGCTCTGCGGAGCGACATCAATAATACTGCCACGGAAAATATCGGTAATCGCTATGATTCCCTGGCGCTGCTGCGCATTGGCACGCACCTTGATCATAGCAAGCTCGCGGAAGACACTGCTGTCCTTCTGCAGAATCCGGACATCGCGGACATCCACCAGCTTTGCCACCTGTTTCTCGATCTGATCCAGAATGTCGTCATCTCCGTGGGTTACGATTGTGATCCTTGTGATTTTCGGATCTGCGGTGACGCCTGCCGTGATACTGTCGATATTGTAGCCACGCCTCGAAAACAGTCCTGAGATCCGGCTCAGGATACCGAACGTATTGTCAACCAGCAGCTGAAATACAACCTTTTTTTCTTCCATACATATACCCCGCTGAGACAAAATCCGTGAATGCGGTTTTGCCGAATGCGGCAGCCGTCCGTCCGATGCGGACACTTGTGCGGTAAATTGCCGCTATTATAATCCCACGATATAGTAGTGTCAAGGTTTTACGTATCGTACCTTGTCAGTCAATATCACACCAGCCGGCTATTGAGACTCTGTCTCGCCGCACCTCTGCAGGGCGACAGTACCGGTCCGCGTAATCTCCACAATCCGGACAGACCGCATGGTTTCCAGGAAAATTCTTACCCGATCCGGCGTGTCACAGATCTGTATCGTCATCATATTCTTCGACAGATCCACGATCTGGGCACCCATAATCTCACAGTTTTCCATGATATCCTTGCGATTATCCCGGTTATAGCGCACCTTGATCAGCATCAGCTCTCTGGATACCGCTTCCTGCTCACTGAACGTCTTGACCTTGATGACATCCAGCTTCTTATTGAGCTGCTTTTCGATCTGTTCGAGCGTCCTCTGATCCCCCGAACTCACAATGATCATATTCGAGACATCCGGGCTGTCCGTTTCGCCCACAGCCAGCGAATCAATATTGAAACAGCGTCTCCAGAACAGCCCCGCGACCTTGGCCAGTACACCTGCCCGGTTTTCCACCAGAACGGAATAAATTCTTCTCATGCGTCCCTCTTCTCTTTCAGGCCTGCTCATCCGGATCCACCTCAACCTCCAGGAGCACCGGGACATCCCTTTCGAGGAATGTCCGTACGACATGCTCCGTCTCGTCCTCCCGGTCCAGTTTCAGATATCGCATGCCATAGGCTTCCGCCAGCTTTTCAAGGTCCGGTCCCCCGCCGAGATCTGTGACGGAATACCGGTCGTGATAGGCCAGATGCTGGTGCTGCCGTACGAGTCCCAGCGTATTGTTCCGCATGACAACAATCTTCAGCGGAATACCATACTGGCCTGCCGTACCGAGCTCCATCATTGCCATCTGAAAGGCACCGTCTCCGCAGACAGCAGCTACCTGCCGGCCGGGATCCGCAAGTTTTGCCCCGATGGCTGCGCCGATGGAATACCCCATCGTTCCCATGCCGCCGGAAGTCAGAAACCTTCCCTCCCGGATGACAGCATTTTCACACGACCATAGCTGATTCTGTCCCACATCCGCCACATAAACCGCATCCTTCTCCATGGCGAGAGTCAGATTCCGGATAAAGGCTCTGGGGTCAACCGTACCCGCACGCCGCTGGCGCGGCTTCGCCGCCGCCTTCTCATGCACCGCTCTGCGGCGGTATAATTCCAGTGTATCCAGCCACGCAGAATAATCCGCAGCGGCCGGCTCCTTCAGAAGCTCCTCAAATACAGCGGCGATATCCCCGACCAGCGGGATATTGGGTCCAGCATTCTTTCCGATCTCAGCAGGATCCACATCAATGTGAATCAGCGTCTTATTCTCCGTGATCACGGCGGGTCTGTTGATGGAACGGTCCGCGACCCTGGCACCGACCATGATCACCACATCCGCATCATTCATCGCATGATTTGCAGTGGACTGCCCGTTATTGCCGACCATTCCATAGAACAGCGGGTGATCCGTCGGCATCACGGAAAGGCCCATCATGGTGCAGACAGCCGGTATGTGATACTTCTCCACAAATTCCCGCACCTGATGACATGCTCCGGAGAGATGCACTCCGCCGCCCAGGCAGAGCAGCGGCCGTCTTGCATGCTCAAGTTCTTTCAACACTTTTCGGATCTGTACCGTATTTCCCTTCACGGTAGGGCGGTACGTCCTCATGGAGACCGTCTCCGGAATGGCAAAACTACGCAGGGTCTCTTTCTGTACATCACAGGGAAAATCAATCAGCACCGGTCCCTTTCTCCCGGTTCCGGCGATGTAGAATGCTTCACGGAATATTCTCGGGATATCCTGTACATTGCGGACGATATAGCTGTACTTGACAAAAGATTCACAGGCACCGGAAATATCTGCCTCCTGAAACACATCCGACCCCATCTGCCCGGAATCCACCTGGCCGGTGATCAGAACCATCGGAATGCTGTCAGCGAACGCCGTCGCAATTCCCGTGATCAGATTTTCCGCCCCCGGTCCGCTTGTCACTGCCGCCACGCCGGTTCTGCCGGAAATCCGGGCATAACCGCTCGCCTCATGGGCCGCATTCTGCTCCTGACGCACCAGTATCGTCCGTATATCGGTGTTCAGAATGCTGTTGAAAAAGGGACAGATTGCCACGCCCGGATATCCGAACACATACTGTACTCCCTCTGCCTCCAGACATTTCACTGCTGCATCTGCTCCGTTCATGGCACCTCCTGTAACCGGTCTGGGCAGATTTAATCTGGCCTGACCGATATGGCGACTCCGTCTTCCATCTCGTGCTTCGCACCCGCTGATGAGCGGGGAAAAACTGTCTCTGCATCAATCTCTGTAATGTTCCTATCGTAGCACACTTCATTGATGAAGCGCATCCCTTATGATAAAGTTAGACGGACAGAGGGACAGATGGCATGCTGATTTTGGACAAATTCCTTCATACAAAACAAAACAACTTAAAAGTTTCGGATCGGCACCGCTATCAAGCTACTGTTCTTGCGTTGCTGTGTCTTGTCGTTCTCCTGACGGCCGGCTGCGGGAAGACAGAGCAGGAGCTGAACGAGGTCATCACCTACCGGAATACCATGAATGAGCTCTTTACCTCTCTTGCCGACTGCGAAAACGAATTTAACACTCTGGATGCCGGACAGAGCAATGCCTCCGAACAGCTGCTCCATGCGGTGGACCAGATGACAGCGGCGGTAAAGCGTGCATCGGAGGCGAAGGCGCCCGGCCGTTTTTCGAAGGTTCAGGATCTGGCCGTCGACGCTGCGGACTCCATGCAGACGGCAGACCGCTTGTTCCATCAGGCGCTGGACAATGACTATGATGCAGACGCCTTCTCCTCTGCCCTGGCCTCTTATAAGGATGCCTGCGCGATGATCGGGGATATCACGCGCTATATGCAGGAAAACGTTCCGTGACTCTTCCCAATGACATCGGAGCATCAATGAGCCATCGGGGTAGAAATGAAGTGCCGCAGAAACGCCGGCTGCCATTGGCAGCCGGCGTTTCTGCGGCATTGTGCTGGATTATTTCTATTTTGGGCATTCAGACTCAGACGCCCAGACGCTGTGAAGCATTTCTGGTAATTCCTTCAGATATAATGCCCGCCCTTGATCTTCAGTCTGGTGAGCGCCCTCGCCAGAGAAGCCTGCGTGCGCTTATATTCCATGATGCTCTGCTTCTGACGCAGTGCCTCGAGTGCCCGCTCCTTTGCCTCTTTCGCCCTGACTTCGTCAATTTCCTCCGGCGTCTCTGCTGCCTGAGGAAGAATGATGCAGCGGTTATTCGCCATCGAAATCGAGCCTGTACTCACCGCATAGCGGTGCCAGGTTCCATCCGGCGTCTTGTAAGCCAGCTCTCCCGGACTCAGCACTCCGATAAAAGCTGCATGCCCCGGCAGAATTCCGACCTGTCCGCCATCCATGGCAGGGAAAATCAGCTCGGCCGCCCGGCCGCGATAGATATCATGTTCCGCAGACAAAATGTCAAGCCGGAATGTCTTTGCTGTCTCTGACATTGTCTACTCCTCCAACAATCAGGCGTGGTCCAGTGTCTCCGCCTTTTTCTTCACTTCCTCAATACTGCCGACGTTAAAGAATGCCGCCTCCGGATAATCATCCATTTTGCCGTCGATAATTGCCTCAAAGCCCTGAATGGTGTCAGAAAGTTTGACATACCGCCCCGGAATGCCGGTAAACTGTTCTGCCACAAAGAACGGCTGTGACAGGAACCGCTGCACCTTGCGGGCGCGATACACCGTAAGCCTGTCCTCTTCCCCCAGCTCTTCCATGCCCAGGATGGCAATGATATCCTGCAGTTCTCTGTATTTCTGCAGAACCTGCAGAACCCGCTGCGCAGTCTCATAGTGCTCCTCCCCGACGATTGCCGGATCGAGAATACGGGAGGAAGACTCCAGCGGATCCACAGCCGGATAAATACCCTGTTCCACGATCTTGCGGGAGAGTACAGTCGTGGCATCCAGATGTGCAAAGGTCGTTGCAGGCGCAGGATCCGTCAGATCATCAGCCGGCACATACACCGCCTGTACAGAAGTAATGGAACCGTTGCGGGTGGAAGCGATTCGCTCCTGCAGCGCTCCCATTTCATTTGCCAGGGTCGGCTGATAGCCCACTGCTGACGGCATTCTGCCGAGAAGTGCCGAAACCTCCGAACCTGCCTGAACAAAACGGAAGATATTGTCGATGAACAAAAGAACATCCTGATGCTTCACATCGCGGAAATATTCCGCCATCGTCAGTCCGGTCTCTGCCACCCGCATTCTGGCTCCTGGAGATTCATTCATCTGTCCGAAGACAAGCGCTGTATTCTTGATGACGCCCGAGGCACTCATCTCAGACCACAGGTCATTGCCTTCCCGCGAGCGCTCACCGACTCCTGTAAAAATGGAATATCCATGGTGCTCCTCCGCAATATTGCGGATCAGTTCCTGAATCAATACCGTCTTTCCAACGCCGGCGCCGCCAAACAGGCCGATTTTGCCGCCTCTCGCATAGGGTGCCAGAAGATCGATGACCTTGATTCCGGTCTCGAGCTGTTCCGCCACCGGACTCTGGTCAGTGAAAGCGGGCGGTTCACGGTGAATCGGCCAATGCTTCTCCTTGTCCAGCGGTTCCCCGCCGTCGATTGTCTCGCCGAGCACATTAAACAGCCGCCCCAGTGTCTTGTCCCCAACGGGAACCTGAATCCCGCCGTCCAGTGACTCCGCCGGCATGCCGCACTGCAGTCCTTCGCTGGTTGACAGCATGATGCAGCGGGTCACATTGTCCCCCATATGCTGGGAAACTTCCATGACACAGTTCTTTCCGTGATTATTGACCCGGAGCGCGTCTCCAATATGTGGAAGAGGCTCTTCCTCAAATTTCACATCTACGACAGGTCCCATGACCTGAATAATTGTTCCAGTCTGCTTCATCTCTCAACATTCTCCATGCCGCGGCGATTTCTGCATCTGCCGCGCTGAGACAGCACCGTTGTCCCGGCGCCGTTACTTACCGCGCCGCCTCAGCGAATGCCTGCCCTGCCCGGACCGGCCTGCCTCTGCTGTGCCCTCGCGCCGGCGCAGACTTCCGTGATTTCCTGGGTGATCTTCGCCTGCCGCAGACGGTTGTATTCGATGCTGAGCTTCTGTTTCATCTCTCTGCCGTTCTTCCCTGCGGCGTCCATCGCCATCATACGGGCATTGTGCTCGCAGCAGTATGATTCCACAAGCGCACCGAAAATATATCCAGTCAGATAGTTGGGCACAAGATTTTCAATAATTTCCCTGGGAGAAGGAATCAGCTCAAACGCCTCCTGATACACATCTGCTACTCCGGCGGCCTCCGGCCGGTTCACGCCCAGTTTGCTCAGCGGAAGAAGCTGCATGATGCGCGGCTCCGCCTCGATGCTGTTTATCATACGGGTGTAGAGGATAAAAACTTCATCTATCTTCTTCTGCCCATAAAGATCCAGCATCCGGAACGCAATGCTCCTTGCGCGGTGAATCGTCGGGTTCTGCGCCGTATAATGAAACTGCTCGTCGATGTGTATTCCCTTAGACTGAAAATATACACGACCTGTCTCCCCGATCACAAAGAGCATGTCATCCGCATCAGGGCGGATATCCTTCTCCGCCATCTTCAGGACATTGTGATTATATGCACCGGCAAGACCCTTGTCCGCCGTCACGACGATGACAGCCCGCCTCAGGTTCTCATCTGGCACATGCGCCCGCGAATCCAGGTAGGGGTGTGTGAAATCCTCCGGCAGATGACGCATAATCCGTTCCATCTGCAGCTGCAGCATGTCAAAATACGGCTCCGTGTCTGCAAGCGCCTTCCTTGCCTTGCGCAGCTTGGTTGAGGAAATCAGATACATCGCGTTGGTAATTTTTAGGGTGTCGTCAATGGAGCTGATCCGCTCTCTGATTTCTCTGGTTGTTGCCATTACGATACCTGTTTCATCCACTCATCATGGAAATCTTTCGCATACTGCAGGATTCTGTTCTGCAGCGCGTCATCCATAGTTCCGGTTTTCTCCAGGTTTTCCATCACATCCGCATGGTGCTCATGCATATCGGTCAGCAGATCGGACTGGAATTTTTTCACTGACTTCACAGGCACATCCATCATGACTCTTCCTGATCCGGCGATCAGCGTGACAATCTGATCGGCCATCGTGAGCGGATGCGCCTGCGGCTGCTTCAGGACCTCCATCAGGGCTCTTCCGTTGGCGAGCTGGTTCTGCGTGGTCTCATCGAGATCGGAGGAAAACTGGGTGAAGACCTGCATCTCCCGATACTGCGCAAGGTCAATCCGCAGGGAACCGCTGGCCTTCTTCATTGCCTTCTTCTGTGCGGCGCCGCCGACACGGGAGACAGAAAGCCCGACATTGATCGCCGGCCGCTGACCTGCAAAAAACAAGTCACTTTCAAGAAAGATCTGACCATCTGTGATGGAGATTACGTTGGTCGGAATATAGGCCGACACATCTCCGTCCTGCGTCTCTATGATCGGAAGCGCCGTGATGGATCCGCCGCCCAGTGCATCGGAGAGGTGACTGGAGCGCTCCAGGAGACGGCTGTGGAGATAGAAAACATCGCCTGGATAAGCCTCACGTCCCGGACTTCTGCCGAGGAGCAGGGAAAGTGCCCGATATGCCACCGCGTGCTTGGAAAGATCGTCATAGACAATCAGCACATCCTGTCCGCGGTGCATGAAATACTCCGCCAGGGAAGTTGCCGCATAAGGGGCGATATACTGCAGCGCTGCGGATTCAGCAGCTGTGGTGCAGCAGACGGTGGTATATGCCATAGCCCCCGTCTCCGTCAGGGTCTGGACAAGATGCGCCACCGAGGATGCCTTCTGTCCGATCGCACAATAAATGCAGATGCAGTTCTTACCCTTCTGATTGATGATCGCATCCACTGCGATGCTGGTCTTGCCCGTCTGCCGGTCTCCGATAATTAACTCACGCTGACCTCTCCCGATCGGAAACATGGAATCGATTGCGAGGATACCCGTCTGCAGTGGCTCTGTCACCGGCTTGCGGTCCACAATGCCGGGAGCCGGTTCCTCGATCGGTCGGTATTCGTCCTCGTGGATCTCTCCCTGCCCATCGATCGGCTCACCGAGCGCATTGATCACTCTGCCGAGAAACTGCTCTCCGACCGGTACGCCGGCACGCTTTCCCGTGTGGACCACGCGGCTTCCCTCTCCGACCTCATCCTCGTGACCGAACAGAATCACACCGACAGAATCGACGCGCAGGTCCTGGACCATTCCCTTGACGCCGGAATCAAAGACAACGACTTCTCCGTACATCGCAAGATCAAGCCCTGTGACACGCGCAATCCCGTCACCGACCCGCACGACTGTACCGACCTGTTCCTTTTTGGCCTGAAGTTCAAAATTCTCGACCCTTGTCTTCAGAATCGAAATAATCTCCTGATTCTTCAGAGCCTCATCCTGTCTTGTTTTTTCAATAAAATCCCGAAACTGCTGCTGCCTCCCGGCCCGGCTCCAGTCATACACATCATTCCCGACATGCAGAATAAAACCGTCTCCGAGAGACTTGTCCTCCCTCGTGGCAAGCTCCAGCTCTCCCGGCTCAAGCCCGTAGCGCCGTCTGACCGCTTCCTTAAGAGAGGACAGCTGTTCGGGCGTCGGAGCGGTGGCATAGACAAGCTCTGCCTTCCGTCCGATCTGCTCCTTACTCGTCATAAAATAACCTCTCCTCTCTCTCAGCCTGCAGATGCAGATTCCGCTTCCTTTTGAAGCTGCTCCGTGAAGGTATCATACAGATGGCTGTCTGGCGTGCCCTCCTTTGCGGCAAGTTTCCAGGTGGCATCCACAACCAGGTCCGCCATGTGATCCATCGTATCCTTTTTCTGATCCTCTGCATCCCTGGCAGCTCTGGTCCTCGCCTGCTCTACAATCGAAGTGGCCTGCCGGCCGGCATCTCCCACGATGCGGTCATACTCCGCGGCAGCTTTCCTTCTGGATTCCTCCAGCACCCTGGTACGTTCTTCCTCTATCCCTGCCCGCTGTGCTTCGATGGCCGCCTTTTCTTTTTCTGCATCCGCCTTCGCAGCGTCCGCGTCGTCAAAATTCTTCCGGATCAGTTTTTCCCGTTCCTTCAGCACTCTGTCGATGCGGCCGAATAAGAATTTCTTCATCAGGAAGTACAGAACCAGAAGGTTGATAATTGTATATAAAATATCGATATCAATCCTTAACACCGTTGCATCCTCCGCGCTATCTGAACTGGTCAGAGCCTGCTGATGCTCACTTGACCATAAAGATGATCAGAATGCCGAGAACAAAGCCGTAGATGGCGGTTGCCTCTGCAAGCGCCGCGCCAAGCAGCAGCTGCGTCATAATTTTGCTGGACGCTTCCGGCTGCCTCGCGGTGGCCTCACAGGCCTTTGCCGTCGCATTTCCAATTCCAAGACCGGCGCCGATGCCGGACAGTGCACAGATACCTGCTCCAAGTGCTGTTAAGCTCATAATTTCCTTTCTGCCGCAGTCCTGCTGCGGCCCGGGCGGAAGGCATTGCCTTTCCTTCTGAACAAAATACCTTTTTCTATGTCTATTCTTCCGTTCCGACAGCGTCCTTGATATACAGCCCTGTCAGGAAGACAAACACATATGCCTGGATAAATCCGTCGAATATGTCAAAATACAGACTGAATATGGTCGGCAGCACCACAGGAACCAGATGCTTGATCAGCTCCATGATGATGAAAGAGCCAAGAACGTTGCCAAACAGCCGCATGCAGAGAGACAGAGGACGGATCGCGATCTCCAGAATATTGATCGGCGTGATGATCGGAATGGGCTGGGCAAAGCTGCGAAGCCATCCCTTCACATGTTTGGCCCGGATGCCCGCTGCCTCCACGAGAACGATGCTCATAACCGCAAGCGCCACGGTGACGTCCAGATCCTTCGTGGGTGGTTTCATGCCAAGCAGACCGATGATATTCGACATACCGATGAACAGACAGACCGTAAAGAGATACATCCAGTATTCCTCTGCTCCCGGTCCCAGGATGTTCTTGATCGATTTCTCGAGCCAGCATACAAAGGATTCCAGGGCAAGCTGTCCTCTGCCCGGGTTCTCCACCTTGAGATTATGGGTGAGTAACAGGGCCAGGGCGACCAGAATTCCCATGACAACCCAGCTGATCACCGTAGATTCCGCAAAGGGGAGACTGACCGGGCCAAGATGCAGGGTGAATGCTGTGTCCACATTCAGTTCTTTATTCAGCGCATCTGCCATACTGTTCATGATTTTCACCTCCTTCCGCCGGATAGTTCTTTGTCAATCATTTAACAAGAGGGGATTGTACTGCGCTCTTCTCCAAAAGTAAACACCTTGTTTTTGAAGAGTACAGTGCGTGCCCTGTTTATGAAGAGCGAAATACATATCATCTTTCTGAAGAACCCTGTACGTTTTTCTATAAAATGAAAAGTCAAATAATGCAATGTCTGTTTCTGAAAAGTGTGCGCCCTCGGGCACAATGAGCATCTGCTTTCGCGGAGAGGCGCCGCATTCCCATTCTGGAATGCGGCGCCTCTCTGCGTCATAGAATCACCTTTTTGAATGCTTTTTTCCCTCTCCTTACCAGCATTCCCTTCTGAAGTTCTTCCTTCGTGAAGGTCTTTTTGAAGTCTGTCATCTTTTCTCCGTCTACCGTGACGCCGCCCTGCTGGACATTGCGCCTTGCCTCGGAGCGGGTTGCGGCAAGTCCGGCCCTGACCAGCAGCTGAAGGATATCGATGGTGCCATCCTCTCCAAAATCGCTCTCATCAAGTGTTTCCGTAGGAAGCTGCGCACTTTCGGTATCCACGGACACGCCGGAAAACAGCGCTTCAGCGCCCGCCTTCGCCTTTGCTGCCTCCTCCTCGCCATGAACCATGCTCGTCAGCTCCGTAGCAAGGATCGTCTTTGCCTCATTGATCCGGCTGTCGTCCCATTTTTCCATCTCCTCGATCTGCTCGAGCGGGAGAAATGTCAGCATGCGAAGACATTTCGCGACATCCGCGTCATCGATATTTCTCCAGTACTGATAAAAATCATACGGCTTTGTCTTATCCGGATCGAGCCAGACCGCACCGCCGCTCGTCTTGCCCATTTTGGTGCCGTCATGCTTGAGCAGCAGAGTGATTGTCATGGCATAGGCGTCCTTGCCGAGCTTCTTGCGGATCAGCTCCGTACCGCCAAGCATATTGCTCCACTGATCGTCCCCGCCAAACTGCATATTGCAGCCATAGTTTTTATACAGCATGTAAAAATCGTAGCTCTGCATCAGCATGTAGCTGAATTCCAGGAAGGACAGCCCCTTTTCCAGCCGGTTTACATAGCAGCGGGCACGCAGCATATCATTGACCGAGAAGCAGGGACCGATATCCCGCATAAAATCCATGAAATTCAGATTGCGGAGCCAGTCCCCGTTATTGACCATCTGTGCCTTGCCCGGTCCAAAATCGATGAAACGGCTCATCTGCCGGTAGAAGCATTCACAATTGTGGTCAATCTGTTCCGTCGTCATCATCGGACGCATATCCGCGCGCCCGGACGGATCTCCGATCATCGCCGTTCCGCCGCCCACAAGCGCGATCGGTCTGTTCCCCGCCATCTGCAGACGTTTCATCAGGCAGAGTGCCATGAAGTGACCCACATGCAGACTGTCAGCCGTGGGATCAAACCCAATATAGAATGTCGCTTTTCCGTTGTTGATCAGTTCCCTGATTTCCGCCTCGTCCGTCAGCTGTGCAAGAAGACCTCTTGCCTGCAGCTCCTCAAAAATCTGCATTTTCCTTATCTCCTTTCAATAGGAAGGCTCCATATTTCCGGTGTTGTGACTAACCCCATTATGTATGACTCCAATCAAGATCGTTGATTTCCACCTTGCGGTCGCGCAGCATCAAATCACGCACTCCGTCGGCGGCCGGTTTTCCTTCAAACAGGATCCTGCTGACTTCCGTGATGATAGGAAGCTCCACATTGTACTGTTTTCCGAGCGCAACGGCGGCCTTCGCACTGTATACGCCCTCCACTACCTGCTTCACCTCAGCCATGGCCTCCTCATAGGTTTTGCCCTGGCCAATGAGGATTCCCGCACGGCGATTTCTGGAATGCATCGAGGCACAGGTTACAATCAGGTCACCGATTCCCGTCAGCCCGCTGAAGGTTTCTGCCCTGCCGCCCATTGCGGTGCCGAGCTGGCTGATCTCGTGGATTCCCCGTGTGATCAGCGCTGCCTTCGCATTGTCTCCATAGCCAAGTCCGTCCGCGATGCCTGCTCCCAGCGCAACCACATTCTTCAGAGCGGCACCGATCTGCATGCCTTTCCTGTCCGGGCTGGTGTAGACCCGGAATACTTCATTCATAAAGACATCCTGCACATATTTTGCCGTCTTCTCGTCTGCAGCCCCCGCTACGATGGCTGTCGGCATGCCCTTTCCAACCTCCTCAGCGTGGGTAGGACCGCTGAGCACCGCGACATTGGCCTGCGGGATTTCTTCCTCAATGACTTCCGACAATGTCTTAAGCGACTTCTCCTCAATTCCCTTTGCCACAGAAACAATCAGCTGGCCATACTTGCAGTACTGCGCCATTTTCTGCGCTGTCGAGCGGGTAAAGGGCGAGGGGACAGCCAGCACAAGCATATCCTTTCCCAGCATCACCCGAGAGAGGTCGGTGGAAGCCGTGACATCGTCCGGGAGTATCGTTCCCGGAAGCTTCACCGACTGCTCATGACGGGTATTGATCATATCCACCTCGTCCTGTCCGATGGACCAGATCTCCACATGATGACCGTTTTTTGCAAGACGCCAGCTGAGAGCGGTTCCCCAGCTGCCCGCACCGATCATGCCTATATCTGCCATAATATCTGTTCCTCCTCACAAAGCGAATCTTTCTTCCCGCTGCAGACCGATTTTCAGTTCATCAGCGCTCATTTTAATGCTGCTTTCTGTTTTGCTCCTCCTCGCGGATTTTCTCGAGATCTTTCTCGGAGAGCGCCGCATGGTTTCTTTTCCCAAGATAGGTCTTTCTCTCACACCCATGCGCCAGCCGGACAAGATTGCCGCGATGCTGGAACCAGCAGAGCCCTGTGATAATCCCGCCGAGCAGGTACATCTCGGCAAGGCCCTGCGGCGTCATCCCGAGCCGGGTGAAGACTCCCATCTGTCCCTCCACGATGAGCGTGAAAAAAAATGTCGTCACCATGCAGAGGGAGCCCAGACTTACAAAATGCGTCGTCAGCCACGGAATAAAAAAGGCCGCTGCGCAGAGGAAGAAATATTCCGGCTTGAACGCGCACAGGAAACCTGCCGTTACAGCCACACCCTTCCCCCCGCGGAAATGCATATAAAACGGATAATTGTGTCCCACGATGCATCCCAGGGTGGTATAAAGCTTCAAAATATAGATCAGTTCCGGGTGCGTTTTTCCAAAGAGCGCGGTGGTCAGAAGCAGGGCTGCGATGACCTTCAGCATGTCAAACAGCAGCACCGTGAGGCCGGCCTTCGTGCCAAGCGTTCGCAGCATATTTGTCATGCCGGCGTTGCCGCTGCCATAGTCCCGGATATCGATACCCTTCCATTTTCCGAGAAAATAAGCCGTCTGAAACAGTCCGAATCCCAGTCCGATCAGAAAGCTGTACACTCTGATCATGATATCCTCCCGTGCCGCACCTGCCTGCGGCGAACCATAGACGACCGTCAGACGGTCGCGTCCTCTCCTCTGCGTTCCCGGATGATCAGTTTGATCGGCGTCCCCCGGAAACCGAAGGTCTCCCGCAGCTGATTTTCCATATACCGCTGATAGGAAAAATGAAACAGCTCTCTGCTGTTCACAAACAGGACAAAGGTCGGCGGCTTCACCCCGGTCTGCGTCGCATAATAAATTTTGAGCATCTTTCCCTTGTCTGTCGGCGGCTGCTGCATCATGACCGCCTCAGCGATGATTTCATTCAGAACACCTGTCTGAATCCGCATGTTCTGATTGGCAGAGACCATATCGATCAGATCATAGAGCCGTTCCAGCCTCTGCCCTGTTCTGGCCGAAATGAACAGAATCTCCGCATAGGGAAGGAAGGACAGGGTCTGCCGGATTTTTCTGGTGAACTCCTTCACCGTATCATTGTCCTTTTCGATCAGATCCCATTTGTTGACTGCGATAATGACGGCCTTGCCGCGGTCATGCGCGATGCCGGCGATTTTGGCATCCTGCTCGGATACTCCCTCCTTCGCATCGATCACAACCACCGTGATGTCGGCGCGCTCCACTGCTGCCACGGTGCGGATGATCATATACCGCTCCAGTTCCTCATGGATCTTGTTCTTCCGGCGGAGCCCCGCGGTGTCAATGAAAATATACTCTTTGCCGTTATGGGCGACCAGCGTGTCGACTGCATCCCGGGTGGTTCCCGCAACGTCAGAGACGATGACACGGTTTTCCCCGATCAGCCGGTTGATGATGGATGACTTGCCGACATTAGGTTTGCCGACGATCGCGACGCGGACCCGGTCATCCTCCTCCTCATCGTCCTGGCTGTCCGGAAAATGCTTCACTACCTCATCGAGAAGGTCTCCGAACCCTGTCTTGTTTGCTGCGGAGACCGGGAAGGGATCTCCCAGCCCGAGACTGTAAAATTCATAGACCTCCGCCATGGCCAGATCGCTGTACTGATCCACCTTGTTGACAACAAGAATCACTGGTTTTCCTGCACGCCGGAGCATATCCGCGACTTTGCCGTCGGCATCGACAAGGCCCTGCTTCACATCCGTCATGAACAGAATGACATCCGCCATGTCGATGGCGATCTGCGCCTGCTCCCTCATCTGCGACAAAATCACATCCCTGGAGTCAGGTTCGATGCCCCCGGTATCGATCAGCGTAAAAGTATAATTCAGCCAGGTGCAGTCCGCATAGATGCGGTCGCGGGTGACGCCCGGTCTGTCTTCCACAATGGAAATATTTTCTCCCGCAAGTTTATTAAACAAAGTCGATTTTCCCACATTCGGCCGTCCTACAATGGCGACGAGCGGACGGGATGTCTGTTTGCTCATAATATATCTTGTCCTCATTTACCGCTTTCCTGCGGTGCTGATTCATCATGATACCCCATGCCGCAATCGCTGCGGCGCCCGCGGAAGCAATGCCCGGACAGGCGTCTCCAGGACCGGGACATTCATTGGCGCAGGCGGTACCAACGTCAGTTTGAAAGAGGCATATCGACGCCACTTTCAGGCTTCAGTTCATCATTCTACAAAAATACTCCGCCTCTGTAAACCTGCCACTCCTGTTCACATGGAAGACACCGCCTGTTCACCCGCTCCTCGGAAGATGCCGCACTTGTTCCCCCGGCGGATTGCCTTTATAATGGATGCGGCTTAAAACAGGACAACATCAAAGGAGGCATCATGGCAGAACAGGAATTACACGAACAGTTGGAACGCAAAATTCCGGTAGCCCCGCTCGGACTCATCGTCATGCCGTCCGCACAGGAACTCGGAACAGCTGTTGATCGCTGGTTGATTACCTTTCGCCAGAAAGACCATAATATTGCCAAGAAAGATCCTGCATTCCGCGATTATGTCAAGGAAAGCTACCAGATCCCGGTTCAGGTTCCCCGCTTCGGCTCCGGAGAGGGAAAGGCCGTACTGCCGGAATCCGTGCGCGGCTATGATATCATGATTCTCACGGATGTCACCAATCATTCCCTGACCTACCGGATGAACGGATTCCTGAATCATATGTCCCCGGATGATCATTTTCAGGATCTCAAACGGGTGATTGCCGCCATCAACGGCAAGGCCCGCCGCATTACCGTTGTGATGCCGTTCCTTTATGAAGGCCGTCAGCACAAGCGCAGCGGCCGGGAATCACTGGACTGTGCACTGATGCTCCGCGAGCTGGTCGATATGGGCATTGACAATTTCATCACCTTTGATGCCCATGATCCGCGGATCCAGAGCGTCGCGCCGCTCACCAACTTTGATAATTTCCTTCCGCCCTACCAGTTTCTCCGTACCCTTATGCTGACCGTCCCGGATCTCACCATCGATCGTGATCACATCACGGTTATCAGTCCTGACGAGGGCGCAATGGGACGGGCAGTTTATTTTGCCTCTGTCATCGGTGCCGACACCGGCATGTTTTACAAGCGCCGGGATTATACCCGGATCGTGAACGGCAAAAATCCGATTGTCGCGCACGAATTTCTAGGGAGCGACATCCGCGGCAGAGATGTCATTGTCATCGACGACATGATCTCTTCCGGCGGAAGCATGCTCGACACGTCCCGGCAGCTGAAGGAAATGGGTGCCAAACGTGTCTTCGTCTGCTGCACATTCGGCCTGTTCAACGACGGGCTGACCAATTTTGACGAAGCATATGAGCAGGGCATCCTGGACAAGGTAATTGTCACCAATCTCACATGGCTCAGTCCTGAGCTGAAGGCTCGCCCCTGGTTTGCTGCGGCGGATATGAGCAAATATCTCGCCTCCATCCTCGACTATTTCAACCACGACGCATCCGTGAGCAATGTCACGACGCCAACTGCCAAAATCCATGAAATTTTGGAGAAATACAACCGGCGGGAGGAAGCGGAACCGTTCGATGTCTGAGATCACATCGATGAGTCCTGTCTGATCATCATCATGGCGGCGCAGTTTCCTCTCTTCCCGCCGCTTTGCCGCATCGCATAGCGGTGGGAAAAGAAAAGATCCCCGTGGCAGCAGGTGCAGATTCCACTGTCCCCGAGATGCTCCGGCAGAATTCCTGCATCCAGCAGAATCCTGCGGTTTGCTCTCGCCAGATTCAGCATCAGACGATCCCCTCTGCCGGGCAGCAGGATCTCCTCCTCCTGGCAGACCGATTCTCCGAAGAGCTCCGTAAACTGCGCTGCCACCTCCGGACCGATCTCATAGCAGCAGGAGCGTATCGTTGGCCCGATAAAAGCCAGAAGCTCCTCCGGCCTTGTCCCGTACCACTCTTGCATCCGGTCCACCATGCAGGCGCCCATCCGGCCAGCGGTGCCCCGCCATCCGGAGTGGGCAAGACCAACTGCCCTGTGCACAGGATCGGCAAAATACAGCGGCGTGCAGTCTGCGTGCAGCGTCACCAGCACGATGCCTGGGACATCCGTACACATCCCGTCAATATCTCGGTATCCAAGCGGCCGGGTCAGCCCCCTTCCCGCATCTTCCTCTGTGATTCTCCTTACATTCGTGGTGTGCGTCTGCATGGACAACACACAACGGCCCGGTTCTGTGCCAAAGTGCATCGCCGCGATCCGGTAATTCTCATAAATATTGTCCCGGCTGTCATCATTATTCCATCCGAGATCTAAAGACCGGTAAGGCCCGTCGCTTACGCCTCCCTCCCGGGTCGTGAAGATCGCCTCGGCAAATCCGGTGTCATTGATATTGCTGACAGGGAGATAGCGGAAGGTATGTCCTCCCGGCATTTCTGTTCGAATAGATTCCAATTCCTGACTCATGCTCCTACCCGTGCCACACGATTTGCGGCAAATCAAAACTCATCCACGTTATCTGGCATGTTTCCCGCGCGGAGTTTTCCGTGCCGCGCGCCCTGCTGCAGATCAGAGCTCACCCTCTGCGAACCGCTCTGTAGGGAAACGCGTTCCGAATCCACCGGATGCCTGCCATGTCCACCGCCACAATGTCAAATCGCTGCTTCCTGGTATCCGGAATTCCATGCTCTCTGCGATATTCATCACAAACGCGGCAGATGGTCTCCTGCTTTTCCGCCGTCACAGCCTCGGAGGGATCCCCATACTTTGCAGAGGATCGATATTTGACCTCGATGAAGAGAAGCGTGCCATTCTCATCACACCCCACAAGGTCGATCTCTCCCCTTCTCCCGCGATAGGAATGAGCCAGAATGCGGACTCCGCGCGCTGTCAGATATTCTGCTGCTTCGTTTTCCCGCATGGTTCCCACGCTTCTTGTGGAGCGGTTGCAGACCGGTGTTTCCGGATCAATGAAATGGCCGATAAATGTCCGGCGGTGGATTGGGCACGGCCCGTATTTCCGCAGTGCCGCAATATGAGCAGCACTGCCATAGCCTTTATTCTCCGCAAATCCATATTCCGGATACAGCCTGTCGTACTCCTCCATGATGCGGTCCCTGGTCACCTTCGCAAGGATACTGGCCGCCCCGACCGACAGACATTTTGCATCTCCCCTGATCACCGGCACCTGCGGCAGATGAAGCCCCGGTATGCGCACCGCGTCCACGATCAGTACCTCCGGCTGCGGCAGAAGCTCGCTCTCCGCCCGCCGCATCGCCTCATAGGTTGCCTGAAGAATATTGATCTCATCAATTCTGGCCGGACTGACCAGTCCAACTGCCCAGGAAATGGCTTTCGATGTAATCTCCTCGTACAATTTCTCACGCTTTGCCGGAGTCAGCTTCTTGGAATCATTGATGCCGCAGATCTCTTCCTCCGGAGGGAGAATGACGGCACCGGCCGCTACCGGCCCGGCGAGAGGCCCGCGTCCCGCCTCATCGATTCCGCAGAGATATCCTCCAGTCAGATAATCTCCCGCCGCCTCCCGTTCAAAATCACGGAGTTCCCGGATTCTTTCATGCTCCGCCGCAATCGCAGACAGCCTTTTTCTGGCACCGGCCACCATTGCCCTGACCCCGGCGCGCGGATCCGACTCCCAGGCTTCAATAAAAGAAGGCAGCATATCCTCCGATGCTGCCTCATATCTTCTGCGGATACTCTGGATCGATTCTGCCATACTATTTGCCCTTCATCAGTCCGAACCTGGAGAACGGATAGAGCCGCAGCCACACCCTGCCTATCAGCTCCTTCCGGTGGATTGGTCCCACGGACGGGTCTCTGCTGTCCTTGCTGTCATTCCGGTTGTCGCCCATGACAAAATATTCGTCGTCCCCTAGCGTGATCTCCGTCGAAGCAATGCCAGGGTCCTGAATCACTTCCCTGCCGTAATGCTCCTCCAGAATTTCTCCGTTGATGTAAATATTTCCGGCATCATCGATCCGGATTCGTTCTCCGGGAAGCCCGATGATGCGCTTTACATAGTAGGTTTTATCCTCATAGCGATAGGGGAAAACAATGATGTCAAATCGTTTCGGATCCGTGAAACGGTAACTGATCTTTTCCACGATCAGCTGATCCCCATTGTCCAGCGTCGGATACATGGAGTAACCCACCACTTCCGTCCGCTGTCCGACAAAACGGATCAGAAGAAATGTGATGAACAGGATCATCACAACATAAAGCATGAAATTAATAAACCCGCGGAGCTGCTGCCTCGCCCTCTGATGTTCTCCCATATGCGATTCCTATTCCAGTGAAATCCTGCCAAGTCTGCCGCTTCGGAAATCATCCAGCAGCAGCGATGCAGTGCGCGCCATGTCCACCTCACTGCCTTTTTTTAATATGCCGCGCCGCCTGCCAATTGCAGCAAGCATCTCCGCTGCCCGATCCTGCTCCGCCAGGTCCGCGGCATTCTGCTCTTCCACGGCAATGCCGTAGCGTTCCGAAATGACAACCGGATACCGGCTCCGCAGATAAGTAAGAAGCCAGCAGGCAAGTTCCTCGTGGTCCAGTATATCATCATTCACCGCACCTGTGAGCGCGAGCCGGATTCCGACCTTTGGATCCTCAAATTTTGGCCAGAGAATGCCCGGCGTGTCC